>Ga0105048_10000455_pt1 | contig 62789 bp, 60 predicted proteins | sample MAT05_FD_78382 | JGI IMG/M metagenome (GOLD analysis project Ga0105048, IMG submission 78382) | Freshwater microbial communities from Lake Fryxell liftoff mats and glacier meltwater in Antarctica - MAT-05 | ecosystem: Environmental > Aquatic > Freshwater > Ice > Liftoff microbial mat | place... | reverse complement strand
CAATGTGAATCGGTATGTGTATTACAAATGCACCAGAACTAGAGATCAAGATTGTAAGTGTGGATTTCTTAATGAAGAAGACTTAATCCTCCAACTCCAAGAACTTATAGGAGACCTTGATATCCAGACAGTACCTATGAAAGAGAAGATAACGGCGGAGGTGCAGAGATTCAAGAAGTTTGAACAGATGCTTCTGGGAACAAAAACCGAGGTTACGGTAAAAGATATAGATATACGTAATTATGCAAAGTTTATTTTAATAGAAGGCACAATTGATGAAAAAAGAGAATTCATGAGGTGTTTGAGGAGCGAGATTGTTTTGAGTAATAAAAAAGTATCACTAAAATCATAGACATGTCTAATATGTCAAAAAAAGTATAAGAATGTTAAAATGTGTTTCGTCATGGAACCACTTCAAGACAACCAAATACAAAGCGGAGGTATATCCGTAGAGCTTCCAAGCGATGTTCTTCCGAATCAAAAACCAGAAAGGTTTTTCGATATACCTGATGCAGTTTTGAACTCTTTTTCAACCTATATGCAGGTTGTATTGAATATGTCGGAAAAGACGCAGCACCAAACCATCGACGTTAAAAGGAACCTGGAGAACGCAAAAAATATGTTTAGAGATGGCGTTAAGTACAACGATGACTTGTGGGTGCAACACACCGCCGCATCGATTCGAGAGGTAATTGGCTTTGTGAATATAGATGGAGAAGATTTTTATAAAGCACATAGAAGTATCCCAACTTATGCCACAGACCAAACGATAAAAGAACAGTTGGACAGGATCATTTCAATACGTTCATACCTTTCAGATATTGTTCACTTCGTGCCCGGCAACAGATTTGGAATAATTCAGCGACTATATCCAAACGACGGTTACGCAACAATGAGAAAAGAGAAATTCTTTCAAGACGAGGAAGCGACTTTTGAAAAGGTATGTATAGATTTTGTTTACTCGCTGAATAACATTTTTGTAAAATACTGTGTCGGTGTTGTTCCAGAGGTGCCCCCTACAAATATATGAACCAACTTCAAATCCACAAAAGAATAGACGATTTCATAAAGGCAGGAATTGCGTCCGCGTCTATTGAGGTTGCACGAGAGTTTGTTTCCCATAACGAGGACTCAAAGCGATATTTCTTCTCACAAGCAAATGAATCTTGGCTAAGGTGGTTCTTCGACAATAGTCTATTTGATGAACTTAAAAAGAAAGCAGAAGACCCTACAAAATATGGTTATCGTCTTTCTGAGCTTGAATATCTCACGAGAATGGCAGATAAGGAACCTCAGACGGTCGCTGATATTATTCTCTCCGTTTCCATCTCTAAAGATACCTTTAATCCAGAAGTGATTGATAGGTTCTTCTGGATCACAGGATTACTTCCAACATCTCAAATAAAACAAATTTTACCTAAGATTCTGAGTGAGAATTGGTTATTACTAATGTCACCATTTAGTAAGTCAGGCTATGAGTATCAGAAGATGGTTGAGAAGCTGAGCGAGGCTAAGGATTACGATGCTCTCCTAATTCTTGCAAGAATAATTTTGACTGTTCGTGCAAAAGAAGAGTTTGCTGACTCAAAGCGATTTTCTATATCTGATAAGTTGTTCTACTTAGGAGACATAAGCGAGACTGGGATATTTGATGTAATAACTAATGACGAAAACCCTAAGAAAGAAGAATCGCTAAAAATAATTCTAGACACACTCAGTACAGTTGTTGGTCTTGGAAAAGAAAGAGAAGAAACTGTCTTTGATAATACAGAGCCGTTCTATCTACTTGATGTCGATATATTTACCTTGGAACTCGATACGAATAAGAGATCATATTTTAGAGAGGACATTCAAAATCTTGTAGCTACTGCAAAAGTACTCATTCGCTCTCTTGTTGGTTCAGTTTGTGGGAACGAAACAGAGGCTAAGCGTATATACGAAACCTATATAGCCATAATACCAGACAGTCTTACATGTTGGAGATTAAAACTCTATGCGATTACTCGATGTCCTGAGATTTTCAAATCTGAAATAAAGGAAGCTCTCTTCCGTGTCTTTAGTGTTGGAGAAAGATATTTTGAAATCGATGGTGGAGCAGAATATCATCAAGGTCTTATTGCTGGGTTTGGATCACTTGATGAAACATCAAAACGTGAATACGTTACAAAAGTAATTGCGTATTACGGTGCCACTCTCGAAGATGCAGACAGAGAAAAGTGGAGAAAACGAGATAGTTTGGAGATTTTAACTTACATAAAGAAGCACCTAACTCCAGATGAGATGGTTGCCTCTGAGACTGTATTTGGAAAAGTTCTAGACAGTAGTGAAATTGTGCCTCATCCATCTGTCGGAGAAGTTACAAGTGGATTTATCTCACACAAATCACCATTTAATCCATCAGAGATATCAATTGATGAAATTATTACTCATCTAAAAACTGACTCAACACCAAAGGCTTTGAACGAACAGTTTAAAGGTGATGATTTCCTCAATCCTCGTGGTGCCGAGGGTCTTAGTGATGCTATAAAAGAAGATTTCAAGGTTAGAAGCGCAGACTATCTCTCAAACTTAGCTAAATTCTTTGAACGCGATGCTATTGATGCTGGTTATATCTATGCAATTCTACGTCAGGTTGAAGTTATGCTTCGTGCAAAGGAAGTATTCACAGACGCTGAATACATACAAATAATTAACTTCTTCGATCTAATCAAACAGTCCGGAGAAATAGCTGAATTTAAACCTGCTGATACACGATCACATCTTGCTGATTGGATTACCGTTCATAAATCAATGGCAGATGTTTTGCTTGAGATTCTTGCGGTAATGAAAGATTCGCAGACCTTCAAAGATAATCGAGAAAAAATACTTTCTCTCGTTAAATACCTACTCTCAATTAAGAGCAGTCCTGACGCTGATGATGACAAGCGAGAATCAAATGAACCTGCACATGTTGCTATCAATTCTGTAAGAGGTCAGGCATATCGAGCATTTGTACAATTCACTTATAACGAGGGCAATAAAACCCTCTCAGACGACGTAAAAATACTCTATGAGCACATTCTTGATACCGACACATCAAATGCAGTTAGATTTACTATAGGTCAGTTTCTAGCCTCATTCTACTTTAGAGACATACCCTTTATTACAAGTCTTCTACCAAAACTTTTCCCTAAAGCAGAATCTGGTAAGGAGAAATTCTACTTCGCCACTTGGGAGGGGTATCTTTCAAGTTCTTTATACAAAGAACTATTTATTGAACTCCAAAGTTACTATCAATATGCTGTAGAAACAAATCCGGAAACTTATCCAGATAGAAAATATCTAAAAGGATTGGATGAAACACTCGCAGTACATATCGCACTTGCTTACGCCCACTTCGACTTCAAAATTGGAGACCCTTTATTTGAGTTATTCTGGAAAACTCCAAACGAGATTCGTCACTATGAATTTGTCTCATTTATTGGACGTACCTGCATTACAAGAAGCCAAGCAGGAGATGTGTGGTTTACGGAGAATAAAGTGGGTAAAGATAAACTCATTGAGTTTTGGAATTGGATGATAAATACTGATATTGCGATTGAACCTAAGTCGTTTTCAGGTTTTGGTTTCTGGATTAATCCTGATAAAGAAATAATTGAGGAAAAAATAATTATCAAGAATCTAGCAACTACACTTGAGAAATCTGAAGGTGAAATAGATTGGGATTACGGTCTAACTCGCAGAATAAAAATCTTTGCAGAAATAGACCCTATGAACACCATCAAAGTAATCCAGCACTTCTTTTTGCAAGGTGATGAATTAAACCCACACAGACGAGCACCTTTGTTCAGTATCGATGGCGAGATAAAGCAAGCTCTTGATGTGATTTACGAGAATGGTGACTCTTCTATAAAGAAAAGGGTTGCAGACCTAATCAATCTTCTCATTGAAAAAGGAAGTAGTACATTTTGGGAACTGAAAGATGCACTGAAGTAGCTAAATAGATTGCATACAAAATAGCCCCAAAAGGGCTATTTTGTATGCTTCTCGTGCGCGCTGTCAATGGTGATATTTTCGGGGAAGCGAACCCTTCCGCAGGTATCTGCTGAAGCATCAGAACAACACATCTCGTGCTAGCTGTCAATGGTGATGTTTCAGGGAATCTAACCCTTCCGCAGAGCTAGCTGTTGAATGATTATTACAACACTACTCGTGCTAGCTGTCAATGGTGATGTTTCGGGGAATCTAACCCTTCCGCAGAGCTAGCTGTTGAAGGATTATTACAACACTACTCGTGCTAGCTGTCAATGGTGACCCCAGCGAGAGTCGAACTCGCCTTAACGGATTGAAAACCCGTTGTCCTAACCGATAGACGATGGGGCCGAATACATCCAAATATACTATATTTATAGAAAAAATCAATAAAAATTAGTGTATATTAAGGTATCGGGCGTGTAGCTCAGCTGGTTAGAGTGCTACATTGACATTGTAGAGGTCCGCGGTTCGAGTCCGCGCACGCCCACAAAATAAGAAGAATTTTTCGAACAAGAAAACACTTATATTGGAACACCCACAGAATCATTGACACTTCTATAAGTGTCTGCTATATTCACCTACAGCTCAAGTGAGCTCGTTTTTATTTTAGATCTTTCAAATCAGTATGGAAAGTAGCAAGTAGCAGAATGTGTGTCACTTTTTGGCACTCATTCTGCTACTTGCTACCGAGGCATTTCGCTTTCGGGCAATAGCTCTACCAAGGAATTACCATGAAAAAAACACCAACGGAGTTGTCCTGACTCCACCGGCGGGCTACAAGCTTAGCTGGCAATAGTTAAGAAGCCTGCCAACCGAGCTTCGACGAGTTGGATTACAAATCCTCTCGTCGAGCTCACTCATTGCTTACGTTTGAAAAAGGTCGGCGGCTGCCCTCACATTCAAACGCACACAGGCCCGACTGGAGATTGAGAGCTCCGAGAGCTTTCTCTTCAGTCGGGATTCACGTTAAAAAGTGGGTCGACGGACACACAGTGACAAGGGTCCCATACACCTTTGTCATAACCCTTACGGATCGGCGATCAGCCCGACTCACATGTACTCTCCCGAGCACGTGTTGATTAATTCCATAAGGTTGGGCTAACTCCGCGTTAAGTTGTTCCTCCTGACCAACTTAACGCGGAGCACATGCTTCCTACAATACACTCGATAAGTTCGAGTGTAAGCAACCCGCAATTATTTGTGAGGTTTTTTTGTTGCCAAATATTAAAGGTTGACAATATATTTCAAGAGAATATACTATTTGTAGATTGAAGGTTTGTCGTGGTGATGGAGCAAGTTGCTCCATCACCACACACCCAATCTAATAAACCCACAGCATGTTGTGCGGTTTTTTTATTGTAATAAGAATCCTTTTCCTATATTGTTAAGTCTATATTTATGCGAATATTGGCCATAGAAACAAGTTGTGACGAAACAGCACTCAGTATCATAGAATCACAGGAAAATGCATCCTTAGTGTCATTTAATGTGCTTGCAAACAAAGTATTGTCGCAGATAGACATGCACAAGGAATATGGAGGCGTGTTCCCTGCCATAGCAAAGCGCGAACATGCAAAAGCAATTGTACCGCTTCTCGAAACAACTCTTTCTGAGGCAAATATTTTACACACACAAGAAGTCCCTACTTTGATGCCAGAATCTTTTACAGCTCTTTTTGCACGCGAAGAGGAGACACTTGTCGCGTTTGAAAAATGTCTTTTATGGCAGAGACCAGAAATAGATGCAATCGCAGTCACAAGTGGTCCTGGACTTGAGCCAGCATTATGGGTGGGAATTAATTTTGCAAAAGCACTTTCCATTCTTTGGAACCTTCCGTTATATCCTATCAATCACATGGAAGGACATATTTATTCTTCTGTGCTTGAAAAAACTGAAAGTGGCTATATAGTCCCCCAACTTTCTTTCCCCGCACTCGCACTGCTCATTTCTGGCGGACACACAGAACTCATTCATACAGAAAAGTTTGGGTCATATACAAAAATTGGCGAGACGCGAGACGATGCAATCGGAGAAGCCTTCGACAAAGTCGCACGATTGCTTGGACTTCAGTATCCTGGTGGACCAAAAATTTCAAAGCTTGCGGCTGAGGCTCGAAAAGAAAATCTTGTAAATGAGCGCGTACCACCTCTCCCTCGGCCCATGATTCATTCGGGTGATCTTCATTTCTCATTTTCTGGCATAAAGACTGCGGTGTTATATCTCACTCAAAAATTAGGCGAACTTACCGAAGACGACAAAAAAGTAATTGCACGGGAATTTGAAGATGCGGTTACTGAAGTACTTATTTCAAAATGTAAAAAAGCATTAGAGGAAACCCGAGCGCAAACACTCATTATTGGCGGCGGCGTATCCGCAAATACATATATTCGTGAACATATTCAAACACTGTGTGATGAGAAAGGGATTAATGCATATATTCCCGAAAGACACCTTTCAACTGACAACGCACTCATGATTGGTATTACCGCTCTGCTTAAAATTAAAAACAATGTACAACCTTCTGCATTAGAAACCGTAAAAGCAAACGGCAGGCTTTCTCTTGAACAAATTTAAAACCCGAGAGTTTGCACTTCGCGTTCCAATTGAATACCTGTTTTTTCAAAAACTGCTTTTTGTATATTTTTTGAAAACGCAAGGACATCTTCCCCGGTTGCATTCCCATAATTCACAAGTACAAGAGCTTGATTTTCGTATGTTCCCACGTCAGCGACTCTCAACCCTTTCATTCCTGCGACCTTATCTATCAAAAATGCTGCCGAAGTTTTTACATATCCCTCTATTTCTATTTCATAGATTGGAATAAACGGATACTCTTTTTGTAGAGTCTCAATTACTTGCTTCTTCACAATAGGGTTCTTAAAAAAAGAACCCGCTGTACCAAGCAGTGCAAGATCAGGGAGCTTGCTAGTACGAATTTCTATGATTGCGGCACGAAGAGACTCAATAGTTATCTCACTACCTTTTAATGCGACGTATTCTTGAATATCTTTATACTCTGTTTTAAGTGGTGCTTTTTTTGAAAGTAAAAAATCAACACGAACAACAATATACTTCTTTCCAATTTCCTTTTTGAAAATACTATCTCGATACCCAAACTGACAATCTTCTTTTAAAAGTTTTTCAAACGTACTTGTCTCAATATTAAAAACTTCAACAGATTCTATTGTGTCAGAAACTTCTACTCCATACGCACCAATGTTTTGCACTGGTGATGCCCCAGTCGTCCCGGGAATCAGTGACAAATTTTCTAAGCCATATAGATTATTTTCAACAGCACTTCGCACACACTCGTCCCACATAACTCCAGCTGCAACCTTCATTAACACAGTATTAGTATCATAGTCCGTGAACACAACTCCTTCTGTTGCAATATGAATAACTAATCCATCAAATCCTTTCTCACTTACAAGTACATTGGAACCACCTCCTAGAATATAGAAAGGTATGTTTTTTTGCTGCACATAAAAAAGAGCGTCTATGAGTTCTTCTTTATTCCTTATAACACAAAACAGGCGGGCAAAGCCGCCTGTTTTAAAGGTTGTGTATTTTTTTAATGATACGTCGTGCTGTATTTCCATTCGAGGCTAGCGGGGTCTACTCCAAAAACAAATGTCCTAATGTGAGTGCAGCCGCTAGCCACGGATAGAAACAAACCCCTCCTCTATAACTGTAACAAGAACTGAGTTTTTTACAAGGGTTCTAAGTGAATAGTCCAGATACGCGAAATCCGCCTTGCGGCGGAGCTCACGCGGACATTCATTTGTTTTTGGTGAGTAGCTTTCACCACTCACACTTCTAAGTGTATCAAAATGTATCCTCGTGTCAATCTATGATGATAAAGAACGCACAGACAACCTTGTTTGTGGGTTTGAATGTTGGGGTCATTTCTAACCCAATAGTCATTCCTTATTTTTATGATACCGTTTTAGGAAGCCCTCCTTGAATTCAAAATACGTTCCGTCGAGCATACTCTTACGAATATTTGCAACAAGACTCACAACAAAATGAAGATTATGAATAGAAATAAGTGTCGCCGCAAGCATTTCATTTGCACGCAAAAGATGTGCAATATAGCTTCGGGTAAATGATGACGAGTAATTGGTAAGTTCTTTTTCTATTGGAAGCATATCCTCAACGTACTGTGCATTATGTAAATTAATTCTTCCATCAAACGTATATGCTGCTCCATTACGAGCGACACGCGTCGGCGACACACAGTCAAACGTATCTATGCCGTTTTCTACGCCATAGAAAAAATCAATCGGTTCACCTATACCAAGTAAGTGTCTCGGCTTCCCTTCTGGTAATTCTTCACACACCCACCGCACCGCAGTTCCTATGTCATCCTTTGTGAAAGACCCTCCAATGCCAAACCCATCAAAATCCATTGCGCCGAGCGTGCGGGCCGACTCGCGACGCAAATCTTCATATGATCCACCTTGCACCACACCAAACAATGCTTGTTGTTCATTGGTTGCTTGTGATACTCCAAGCTTCACGTGCTCATCCAGGCTTCGCTTTGCCCATCTGTGCGTTCTATCAATCGCTTTCTTTTGATAGTTATGTGGCGCAAGAGGCGACGTGCATTCATCAAACGCAAAGAAAATATCTGCACCCAGATCATGCTGAATCTGCATACTTTTCTCCGGTGTAAAACGATGCCACGATCCATTAATCACTGATTGAAAATCAACTCCTTCTTCATCAATTTTTACTTTTGATTCCCTTTCACTTTTTTGACCTTCTTTTGATTCTGCAATTTTTGCAGCCAAAGATTCAGTGGTAGCAACTTTTGAAACACCCTCACCAAACGCAGCTCCGAGCGAAAATACTTGGAACCCTCCTGAGTCTGTAAATGTTGGCCCGTCCCAATGCATCATCTTGGCAAAGCCGCCGTGTTTTTGTACAAGATTTTCTCCGGGCTCAAGATACAAATGGTACGTGTTTGCAAGCACTGCTTGAGCACCGAGTTCTTTTACCTGCTCCACGGTGAGTGCCTTTACTGTCGCTTTTGTGCCCACAGGAATAAAAGCAGGAGTTTGAATGCTTCCATGTGGTGTGTGAATAGTACCGACTCTTCCGAGTGTACCTTCTAACTTTTTTTCTATTTCAAATTTGAATTCCATTCTTTTACTGCATTTACAACAATTGTAACCACACCTTTATCAAACATATTCGGCAGAATCATTTCTACACTCGGCTCCTTTACGTATGCTGCCAACTTTTCTGCAACTGATAAAAAAAGTGTGATGTCGAATTGCTGTATATTTTCCTCAAGCGCACCTTTGAAAATTCCTGGGAACACGAGCGAGTTGTTGAGCTGGTTTGGATAGTCACTTCGTCCTGTAGCTACAATAAATGCACCCGCCTCCTTTGCAAGCTCAGGCATTATCTCAGGAATGGGATTTGCAAGACCATAAATTATTGGACGTTCTGCCATGGTTTTTACCATCTCAATCGTAAGTGCTCCAGCAACAGAAAGACCAATAAAAACATGTGCGTCTTTTACCGCATCAACAAGTGTCCCAATTTCAGGACGAGAAGTGCTTTTGTCTAAGAGTTCTTTTTTTTCTTTTGTAAGGTCTATACGTGTCGGATGAACTATTCCCCTACTATCACAAAATGTAATATGAGTAATACCGTAGGCGAGCAAAAGACGTGCTGTAGCAACACCAGCCGCACCAATACCGTTCAAGACGACCTTTGCCTCACTTTTGTCTAATCCACGAAGCTTGAGACTATTTATGAGCCCAGCGAGCGCAACTGTGGCCGCGCCCCATTGATCGTCATGCATCACGGGAATAGACAGTTCTGCGCGAAGTCGCTCTTCAATTTCAAAACAACGAGGTGCGCTGATATCTTCAAGATTAATTCCGCCAAATACTGGCGCAATTTGTTTTACGGCTTTAATAATTTCCTCAACATCTTGAGTATCAAGACAAATTGGAAACGCATCTACTCCGGCGAATTCTTTAAATATAGCTGCTTTTCCTTCCATCACAGGAATAGCTGCATATGGACCTAAATTTCCAATACCCAAAATTGCCGAACCGTCAGACACTACCGCAACGGTATTTCGCTTTAATGTATATTCTCGAGCGAGATCTTTATTTTTCCCTATTTCAATACTTACTTGCGCAACGCCTGGACTGTACGCTTTAGAAAGCACCTCCCGCGAATCAAGTGCCACTTTACTTTTTATTTCTATTTTTCCCCGATATTCTTTGTGGAATTCGAGTGCCTGGTCATAAATTGTTTTCATATGTTTTAAAATCGGTTGCGGATAATAATAAAGAGCCAGTAAAGAAAGAGGAGAAAGAAAACGTAAAACAGAAACTTATACACAAAGAATAAACTAAGAAGTAGAAGTAGAATGTAGAATATATAACTTAAAACACTTTTGTTTTGCGTATCGTTATCAATATCGTATTTAAATGCATTTTTGTAATGAATAACAGTATTTCCTATAGAGGTACGTACACTGTCTATTCCTTTCAAAATACCACTTCCAGCACCTTCTACCACATATTGTGTCTCACCCGCCACTCCATTTCCAAGTGACCACAAACCACTACTAATTGCCCGCTCGATGGCAGTATTTGTAAGCAAGAGGAAGCCAATAATGACAACCAGAATGACAACTGTTTTATTCATACCCTCTATTTTACACGTGAAGTCGAAAAAAGTAACCCAGGCTAAAAGAAGCACTATTTGCCAAGAGAGACGTGCTCACCGCTTGTTTCCAAGACCATTTACATACAAGTACATACGCACATGCTTCTACAAGTACAACAACAATCTCAATCAAAAATATATTTACTCCTGCGTGATAAAAATAAAGTGTAGGTGGATGTGTAATACATTCAATTGCCACTAAAACAAGTAGTAAGAATAAAAGATCTTTTCTAAACAATAGTACCAAAACTACATATTCAGCAATAATTGTTTCAAACAAAGCAGCTATGTCTGGAGTCATTTTATTTTTTCTTAAAAAAGAGAATTCCTATAATTAAAAGTATTCCAAGAAGAGGTAGAAAATAGTATATTTTAGTAGCCTTTAGGTCAGCCTCTCTTTCCTTTTCTTGCATTTGAACAAAATCATCTCCTTCGCTTATTTCTGTATTAGGTGTAGACACAGGAATAGTCTCGGGAATGTGTGTATTCATTACAACATCTCGATTAAACGCCTCATTCTTCTTTGTATTAATACTTAGTTTTTTAGTGCTTGAAGCAAAGTATGCCATAGATTTTTCATCAGGGTTAGTTATAAATTTTTTCTTTAGGGTTGCATACCGCAATTGTTCGTAATCGAAATAGTCTTCAGGTGTTACCTCGGGGGTTTCTGGCTTTACATAATATTCTTTATCAAATCTCTCATACATATCTGTGCCAATTTTTGATATATATCGAGTAAATGCTATATATTCTAAAATTAAATTTAAACAACCCATCGTTTCAAAATCATACAGTAACTGTGTATGTTGAAATGTGTTTTTTATTTTAGTAGGAGACTCACTTGAATCCTCAAAAGAAGAGTTACCGGACTCTCTCCATCGGAATTGTTTTAAATAAGGAATATACACTGTTTCATTATTTAAAGTCCACTTTTCTTCTGTTGCACTATTGAGTAAAGGTAATTCTGGACTAAATGGACGTATTGCTATGCCGATAGAGCGTTCAGTTTTAATACGCGTATCACACTGACCTAAGTCACGCAAAAGGTCAATCTTTTTTGGATATTCTCTAGGAGGTTTTGGGGATGGATTTTCCTGATTATAAGAAGTGCTGTAAGCAGAATCATAAAACTGTTCATTTTTTGATTCTTGAAGTAGTGGCGCAAGTATTTGTTCACCTGAATAGGTACCCGTATCATTATATCGATCATCTCCAGCATTAATAATATACATTCCATCATCAAAATAATTATTAAAGTAGGTCGACTCCCTATCACAAAATCCAAAAATCTTTTTTTGTTTAATTAAATCAGGACAAATAACTGTTTGGTACCCGAGCGACTCATTTCGGACTAAGTCAGAATCATATGCAACACCTTCTACACTCAACATCTCTGGTATTTGATCTGCAATATGTTTTCTAAATAGCAAAAAATTACCTCCGTCGGCATAACACTTTCCCTCTTCCACAACAACCCACGGTCGTTTCAATCGCATCCCCACTTCTTTATTATAATCATAAATAACAACAGTGTTATTTTTTAGCTCTTGATCAAAAAATTGAAGCGAGTGACATTTTACTGCTCCAGATTTAATTTTAATAGGATAAATAACCCATGGTTCCACTCCATTTGCAAAGACGGTAGCAAAAGACGCAACAACTATAATAAATATACCCCATAGTTTTTTCATGAGCCCAGTATAGCAAACATTGTAAATTGCGCGGTTATTTTATCGGCAATCAAAATCAAACTCAGATAAAATCAAACTCGCGGAAAACTCGTTCATAGAGACCTATAATACGCTTTGTTTCCCGTTCACTTAAACTAAACGCACTTCCTTCGTGTGCAATCTGATTGCGGACTTTGTGTGCTTCCCACGCATCTTGCAACGTTTTAAATCTCTCTGGATCTGCTGATTTGAGCTGTTCTCCAATAGAAAGTCCTTTAAATCCCCCTCTGTCTAAAAGCTCGGCGAGCATTGTGTCCGCCTCTAATATTGCCAAGCGCCATTCAGGTTGATTGAGGGACGTTGCATGTGCAACAACCCCTGCCCATCGTGGATGTTTGTATTCTGGTACAATAACTTCTTGTTGTGGTCGGTATACTTCTTTGTACTTTTTCTTTGCAACTTTTAATTCTTCTCGCCATCGTATGTAGCTAAAGAAGATCATTCCTGCAAGTACAAGTGCAACAAACATCAAAAGGTACGTCATAAAGTTTATTATAGATCCAAATACTGACTCAGTATTCACGCCGTCATATCCTCCGCCACCGAATAATCTATCCCACCATGTCGGTCCACCAGCAGTAGGATCAAGTGGATATTTATCAAGTCCATCAATAATTCCATCACCGTCCGTATCAGCTCGTAGCGGGTCTGTGCCAAGTCTAATTTCATCACCATCTGGAATACCGTCACCGTCAGTATCTGCATTAAAAGGATTTGTACCTATTCGTCTTTCTTCATCATCAGTGAGTCCGTCACCGTCACTATCGAGTCCTGAGCCACTTCCTGTACCAAAAAGTGCATTTCCAACCCAACTAAAAAATTGATAAATTTTATAGAAGAAATAATCAATACTGAGAAAACGAATATTATCCATGATTTTCGAATGTATCTCCTATTTCAAAAAGACCTGATTCGTTAAACTGCGCTGCCATAAACTGAATACCAAGCGGGAGATTATTTTTGGTTTTTCCTGAAGGAACAGAGATTGCGGGAATTTGAGCAATGTTTACTGGCACGGTGAAAATGTCAGCCAAATACATTGCAAGTGGATCAGATTTTTCACCAAATTTAAATGCAGGTATTGGAGAAGTTGGTGTTGCAATAAATTCTACTTGTTCGAAGGCTTTTTCAAAATCTTTTATAATCGCTGCCCGAAGCGCAACTGCCTTTTTGTAAAATGCATCATAATAGCCGTGCGACAATACGTAGCTACCAAGCATAATTCGCCTTTGTACTTCTTTCCCAAATCCTTCACCACGAGTATTTACATATGTTTCGGTTGGAGTTGCACCTGGCACAGAGAGTCCAAAACGTACACCATCAAAACGAGCGAGATTAGTAGATGCTTCTGCTGGCATAACAATGTAATACACCGCAAGCGAATAGTGAACGAGTGGCAACTCAATAGGAACTATTTCATACCCTTTTGATTGCAAAACTTCAAGTGATGCTTTAAAATTTTCAAGCACTTCTTTATCTACCCCTTCTCGTTCAATAAAAGAAAAAGGAACTCCCACTTTTTTATTTTTTACGCCTTTTGTTACTCTTTTTTCCACAGGTACGGATGTACTATCGTGACGGTCATATTGCGCAAGTACAGAATGTAAGAGCTCTGCATCTTTAGTAGTATGTGCAAAAGGACCAATTTGATCGAGTGAGCTTCCCATGGCCATGAGCCCATAGCGCGACACTGTGCCATAGGTAGGCATAAGCCCCACCACCCCGCACAATGATGCTGGCTGACGGATGGATCCACCAGTGTCAGAGCCGAGTGTAATTGTGGCCAAGTCAGCAGCAAGTGCAGAAGCAGATCCACCAGATGAGCCACCTGGAACGCGAGTGAGATCGTGTGGATTCTTAGTTAGTCCGTACGCCGAATTTTCAGTTGAGCCACCCATTGCAAATTCGTCCATATTACAACGTCCCAAGAAAATAGCTCCTGCGTTTTGCAAATTTTGCACAACAGTAGACGAGTACGTTGCAACGTATGGTTTCAATATTTGTGAGCCTGCGCTTGCATGAAATCCTTCGCGCAAAATATTATCCTTAAGTGCAATACACACGCCTGCAAGAGGAAGACTTTCTCCCTTTTCTACTCGAGCATCTACTATTTTTGCTTGGTCCAGTACGTCGCTGTAAACCTCAAGGTAAGCATTCAAATCTTTATTCTTTTCCTCTATTCGAGCAAGATATTCAGATGCAATAGTGAAAGCTGTTTTTTCTCGAGAATTTACTAATTTTACAATTTGATGAGCTGTGTACATACAATTTTATAAAATTTGCTTTACTTTAACATACTTACCTTCTACAACTGGAACCTGTCCCATGAAGTTTTTAGTAAAATGACTATCCTCTGCTACGTCATCTCTAAATACATTTGAAACATTTGAAATGTCATGCACATCGGGAACTTCTATAGACTGAATTTCAGAAACGTAAGAAAGAATAGATGAAAATTCTTCAGCATATTGCTTTGCATCATCATCGGACACATGAATTCGGGAAAGAGTTGCAAGCTTTTTAATGTCATCTTGTGTCAGGTTCATAATGTATTCAGAATAGCATATTTCCTCCACTCACAAAACAAAACTCTCGACACGTATGTCGAGAGTTTTGGAATAAGTAACGGATTTGTACTAGTTACCCCGAAGTATTTTGTTTACTTGCGCACGAGTACTCGTAAAGAACAATCCTGATCCTTTTGCAAGTCCGTTTGGAGTCAATATCTCTGCTGTATACTTTTCTTGGAATTTTACTAAAGCTGCACGTGTTCCGATACCAAAGTATGTAGATTCATTTCCCACTGATCCTACTCCTGTTTTTGAAACCACAAAACCTTGTGCGTTCAAAAATTGTTGCAGCCGCTTTACATCGTTTCCGGATGCACGAAATCTGAGATTTGTGTTGAATAATTCAATTACTGAAGATCCGTTGCCACTCGTTACTACAGGAGTAGAAGACGCAGCTGTGGAAATCACAGTACTTGTCGCTGTTGCTGTCGATGTAACTGCTGCTGTCGTAGGATTTACTCCTCGTGCATATAGACATGTTCCTGACTGAAATGTTGCATATCGCTCATAGTTTGTAGCGAGTACATCGCGGCATCCACCCATACTATATGAACCACCTCCCCCTGAAAATACAGGTGCGGGTGTCACGTCAGTAAGTGTAACTGTAGTTGCTGTATAGTTAATTCTATAAGTTCTACTATTTGCTACAAATGTCGCACTGTCTGCAAGACCAGTGAAAATACCCGTTACACTTCCCGCAGTAATAATAGTGAGCACATTTCCTGCGACTGTGGGAATAGTGACAATCGGTGTCAACGTTCCATTTAATGCAGCTGCTCCTCCTACCGTTGTCTGATCGTATCCAGTACATGCTGTAGCGCCAGCTATTTCCTGAGTAAAGATTGATCCAGCATTCATTGTGAGTGATGCGAGAGTCATACAACCTGGACTTGTACCTACATTAATATTTCCACCTGAGTTGATAGTTGTTGCACCTGCCGTTCCCGTACCTCTAAGAGTGGCAGTGTTGTTGACTGTGACTGGCATACCTACAAGCTCAGCATTCCATATCACACTTCCACCATTTATTTGTATAGTGAATGGATTACTTGGACCGCCTGAAAAAGTTGCCCCTGTAAGATCCCATGTCCCTGTGCCAACTTTTAAAATAGATCCATTTTCATTGTCAAAAGTACCCGAAAATGCACCGGAAGTGTTACCTCCACCTACTGTTATACCGTAACTCCCACCGTCACTTTCTATATGTCCGTTACCATTTATTGCTCCAACTATTTCTTGATTAGAATACGATTCTATTTCCGCACTACGTACACCAGAATTGGTGAGTGTCACAACGGAAGAATCGAATATATTATTTGTTGAACTATCAATCACAAATACTTTAGCTGAACTAAGTGGTACTGCAATAACATTGAGATTGCCTGGCACAGCTATTGCACTACCGCTTTTATTCAAAGTCAATACTACTCCTTGCACAGTTGTTGCTCCTACATATGTATTGGCGTCTGAACCTCTAAAAGAGTAACGACCACTCCCTGGTAATCCTCTCATTTCCAAATTCCCAGTACCTGTTATTGCACCATTTATAGCAATCTCCTGTCCAGATGACGGAGTTATGAATACAGTATCTCCTGCCAAAGTTATTATTCCTGTATATGTTTGTCCAAGGCTATCACTTCCAAGTGCTCCCAATCGCCACCCTGTAGCTCCGTTTCCACTAATAGTAATATTTTCTGCAACCGTAATTGTTCCCAGACCAAACATTGCACCACCACTTTCTATTATCGTCGCACCTGCTGTAGTACCAAGTCCAGTTGAATTATAGTTTTGAATGAATCCACCAGTATTCACAGTTGTTACGCCCGTGTACGTATTTGTACCTTGGAGTTCTAATCTAACACCACTCACACGAATACTACCATCTCCCGACACTACACCTCCATTTTGAATTATTCTTTCAAAAGCTGGGTCGTCCATTCCTGTAAAAATTGCAGTTTGTCCACTGGCAATAATAATATTTCCGCTCAATGTACCCGTAGTAGAAGTTCCTACACTAATATTTGTTGAATCTGTGATTGTTAATTGACCAGAGAATGTGCCCGCAGCTGAAAAACGAAGTGCGGGCATTGGTCCTGCGGTATACACAATGGTTTCAATTTGATTAGCCAAGGTAACAGCACTTGTAAGATCTATAATTCCCGCATCACTCAAAATAATCCCATTTGTTGGGTTTCCAAAACATGTTGCATTGCCACATCTCACTGTTATATTTGGAAAAACATTGTTAGTTGTGAGAAAAGTATTTGCACCGTTTAGTTCCACTGTTCCTGTTCCTCCGTTACCAATTAAAAAATTAGATACAGAACCAGAAATAATACCTCCAGAAAATGTCAGTGTGTTACCTACCGTCACATCGACATTCATGGTGCTTACACCAGTCAGTAAAATATTACCCGTGAAGCTATTACCCGTGGCCTGAGATGAGATCAACCGGCTCCCTGCGCCGTCAAAAGTAATAGGAGCATTAATTGTGTTTACTGATGACCCTAAAACAAAACTTGATCTAATCAAAAAGGGAGATCCAGTGCTAGTCAAACTATACCCACCGACCCCACCACTAAATGTTGCTGTATGCACGTCTAAAGCTCCATTAACGCTAACGGTTTTGTTTGTGGCAGTCGACGGAAACATCAAACTGTCACCCACTTCTGGAAGATTTCCATTGTCACACCCCGTCCAGTTGCCGGCGTTATTGGTATTACTATTTGTCGTTCCTGTCCACGTACACGTGTCCACTGCAGCAAACGTTTTTGCGGGAACGAGTACGAAAGCTAATAAAAGAAAGGGTAGCACTATAAAAGTGCTTACTTTTGGTACATTTATTTTCATATTATATATATTTAAATCATACTCTTCTATTGCAAAAGTGCAACAAAGTTTTCCTCAGTCAATATTTTTACATTTTTCTTATTTGCTTCAGCAAGTTTGGAGCCTGCGTTTGCACCAGCAAGCACGTAGGAAGTTTTGGTTGACACGCTTGCAGACACGGTTCCACCGTGCGCTCGCACTATGTCGGACACTTCATCACGACTGTACTTTTCTAAGGTGCCCGTAATAACAAATGTCATTCCTGCCCATTTTTTGTTCCCCACACTTTCTTCTACTTTTTCTATAGTAATGTGCGCGAGCAATTCTTCAAATTGCGCTCTATTTGTTTTATTTTTAAACCAGTCTGTAAATGAAGCTGCGACTGCACTTCCCACTCCATGTACACTTTCTAATTCAGATTCCGATACTGTGAGCGCATTGCGTGGCGCTTTAATATATGTCGCTATCAAGCGAGCTGTTTCTTCTCCTACATGACGAATACCGAGGGCAAATAAAAATCTGTATAGTGGCTGAGTTCGTGCAACATCAATACTTGCAATAATATTTTCGGCAGATTTTTCGCCAAATCCTGACAACCCTTCTATGTCTTCTTTTTTAAGTCTAAAAATATCTGCGTAGGTATGAATAAGTCCAAGGTCAATAAATGTCTCTAATATCTTTTCCCCCAAGCCGTCGATATTGAGTGCCTTACGACTTACAAAGTGAACTATGTTTTCTCGATGCTTTGCGGGACATGCATCATTTTTACAATAGAGCGCCACAGATGTGTCACCTGTTACAGATACCTCTGTTTGAAGTACAGAATCACATGCTGGACACGTGCTCGGCATGACAAACTTTTTAGCGCTTTTTGGACGCAGACTTTTTACTATGTCAAAAATTTCCGGAATTACGTCACCTGCTTTTCGCAAACTCACTGTGTCGCCCACACGCACATCGAGTCTTTCTATTTCTTCTCTATTATGAAGCGTGGCACGTTTTACAAGCGAGCCTGCAACACGCACTGGCTCAAGCTCGGCTACAGGTGTCACTGCGCCTGTGCGTCCAACTTGGAAAGTAATAGCTCGCAAAATAGTAGTGACTTCTTCAGCGGGAAATTTATATGCAATACCAAAACGAGGAGCTTTTGCGGTGTAGCCAAGACGCTCACATAGCGCAACCTGGTCTACTTTTACTACAAGTCCGTCTATTCCATATCGCTCATTATGACGTTTTTCTTTCCATGAATCATAAAATATTTGCACATCCTTAAGACTCAGGCATAGTTTTGAATCAGAATTAACCTCAAACCCAAGCTCTTTTAAAAGAAGAAGTTCTTGCCATTGTGAATCAACTATAATCTCTTTCAACTTCTCTATATCGTATGCAAAAATATGAATATTGCGTTTTGCAACCACAGATGAGTCGAGCTGGCGCAATGTGCCTGCTGCTAAGTTTCGAGTATTTGCATACAAAGGCAAACCTTCTTGTTCGCGTTCTTTATTTATTTTTTCTAAATCTTGTTTATCTATCCACGCTTCCCCTATTACTGTCATTGAAAGTGGTTTCGAGAGAAAAAGTGGTATCGAATTTACCGTCTTTATATTTTGAGTTATATCTTCCCCAACTTCCCCGTCGCCACGAGTTGCCGCACGTACGAGCACGCCTTTTTCGTAGGTAAGTATAATTTTAAGTCCATCAATTTTAAGCTCGGCTACATATTGCGGCACTTCAAATATATTTTCTTTTTCTAAAATAGTGACAATCTTTTTTTGCCATGCAAAAAGTTCTTCGAATGAAAATGCATTGTCATACGACCACTGTAACACTTCGTGTTTTACTTTTTTAAATTCCTTGAGAGGTTCTCCACCTACTCGATGAGTAGGACTCATTGGATGGTCAAACTCCAGATATTTTTTTTCGAGAGAGTCAAGTTCTCGCATCAAAGAATCGTATATTTCATCAGAAATTTTTGGCGCATCAAGTGTATGGTACAAATACCGATGATGCTCAAGCGTCAAGCGGAGTTCTTGTATACGCTTTTGTACATCGCTTACTTTCATACTAGTACTTTACCTCAATTGCGCGCTCTACACGACGACTACTTCCAGTGTTGCAGTCATTGTAACCACGGGATTGAATTATAGTATCAAACCCAGAGCCATCTATGTCTGTTCCTTTTTTTACAAGCACCTTTGCACACACTTTTCCATCAATTGTAAGATTCATTTGAAAATTCGTAACTGCTAAAATGCCATCAGCAGAAATATTAGGTCCGTCAGGGATTGCAAATCCACAAATAAAATTATTTGGCGAAACCAAAAAAATTGACAAGATAACAGGGTCAGGATAAGGAGCTTCTGTCAACATTCTATCCGGGTAATTATTTGGTAACGCAAAAATGCCCTTATAAGAATATCTGTAATTACCCAAAGTATCGTAAAAACCAGTATCACTCAATGTTCTTGAAGTATGAGTATCCCAATATAGAGCACATTCAGCCCCTGCATCTGCAGCATAAAATGCAATTTGAGAATCTTTTGAAGAAGATGTGAGTACGATTTGTTTTAAAAGAATATTAAAAATTCCAAATGCAAGCGCAAGAACAATACTTGAAATAAGAAGCGAGAACGCAAGTACAAAACCTTTTTTGTATGTTTTTAAATTTGCCATGGTGTTAGATAATTTATAACGCTAAAATTTCTTTCATTAATTCCGTTTGTGTTCCATGAAAGTGTCACCGTAACACGCATACGTTCAAGAGGTGTGCCTGAGCCTTCGACAAATGTTTGAATTGTGCGCACAAACGACCGTCCACTTTTTTGATCATACGTATACGTTCCGTCTTCTTGCAAGAACATAGTTGGGCAACCACTCGATGTGCCAATAACCTCATCAGGATTACCACTCGATCCAGAACATTGCTGAATGTTAGATTTTTGATAATTTGACTGCTCGATAATAACAGAACATCCAGAATCTTCTTTCCCTCGCCCCGCATTACAAGGTGACATGACATTTTTAAAATCACCCCACGCACCATTGGTTGGTGACAGATTTAAACTTGCATTATCTCGCAACAATCGCACATATTCCATTGCTTCTTGTGCTAAGTACGAAGCTGTAGACTGATCGCGTACAAAATTTGAATACGCAAAGGCCTTTGAGCCAATGGTAAGTGGTACAACTACTGCAGTTATAAGCACAAAAATAGCAACAAGTACTTCAATAAGAGTAAATCCTTTATTTTTATTCTGATGCATTTTATTTGTCATATAGTCTTTGTGTTGCTAGAGATTGAAATGAGAAATCGAAGTTGTGCTCATTTTTTGGGAGAACAGTTTTTCCATTTACAAAAATATTTACATGCGCTTGCTCACTATCGCTTAATTGAGCACCTCCTATGGTAAAAGTTAGAGTGTTAATATCGAGATCGGGAGACGTAATAGCAACAGTATTACCATCTATATTACTATCTATAGTTCGCACCATTTGACCTATTTCTGTACTACCGTCGATTTGCCTTAAGTCGTATGTAATACGTTCGCCGTTTTGACTTGTAAATGTAATTCTTGTGCCTCCACCTTCGTAGTCATACCCGAGACGAATATTTCGCATCATGGTTTCCATTGCCAAATTTGCATTGTCCATGGCGTTTCGTACGCTTTGCACTTTCTTGTTAATATCAACCATCTTGAGAAATGCACCAAGCGTGGTGGTAACCACGATCATAAAAATAGCAATTGCCACAAGCATCTCCACAAGAGAGAATCCTTTTTGAACTTGAGGTAATACAGCTTTCATGAATTATTATTTTTATTATACCCTATCGTACAGAAATCTGTCCTGTAGTGTATACCTCTACATATCTACTATACGAACCAGATCTATTAGAAACTTTGAGAGAGATACTCGACATAGAAGGGTTGCGTATTTCATTTATAGCAAAGTATGCATCTGGATTAGGGCGAACAAAAACTGCTGTGAGTGAGTTTGGATACATTGGTCTAATTCCTGTACCCCCTACGCAACTTGGAGCACACAACTCCGAGATAGTTTCTCCACCTGTAAGATTAAAAGTTTCTAAAACTGAGTCTCTGTTCTTGTCAAAAATAGTATCATTATTTCTGTCTGCAAAAATAATAAGCTGTTTTTTATTTTCTCCTGTAATGTCAACATGCACACCGTACCCGGTACTGAAGTTTGCCGCACCTTCCTCTCGTACAGAAATACCATATACCTGCGCTTCACGGAACACAATTGCAATCTGAGCTGTAAGATTATCGAGAGCGCTTCTGCTCCTAAACTCAGGATAGTTTGCGAGGATAATCCCAGACATGACGGTAAAGATACCCACCGAGATAAGCATTTCAATCAGAGTAAAGCCTTTATTTTTTTGTTTAAAAGAGATCATAGAGAAGTGATACTCCTAGTATATCTCTTTGTACAAACAAAAAGAATAGCGTTGCGAGAATAATAAAAGGACCAAACGGTATCTCTGACCCAAATCCAAACTTTTTAGGCAAAACATACGTTAAAATAATAGCAATAAGTGCCCCACCCCAAAATGAAAATAAGAACGCATTTACTCCGAGTGCAAAGCCCAATAAAAATCCAACGCCTAAAAAAAGTACTCCGTCTGCAAACCCTATCCATTTACCTTTAGATATTGTCCACAAAAAGAAAATAGGTAGCGCAAGAAGTACTCCTGCGAGTATGTCGAGTCCAGATCGAATACCTTGTGCATATAAAATAAGCGCATACACAAAAGAAATCGAAACAAACGGGTACAAAATAGAACTCGGAAGTATTTTGTGTTTTAAATCATACACAAAAAGCACAACAAGAAGCGACACAAGGATTACATACACTTTAAACATCAGCACAGACTCAATAGTAAGCGCGAACAAAGCAAACGAAGTAGAATATGCACACAACACAAACAAAATTCCTGTTGCAAGTTCTACTAATGGATACTGAATCGAAACCTTTGAAAGACATACCCGACACCGACCTTTTTGGACAAAGTAGCTCACAAGCGGAATAAGCTCGTACCACACAAGAGTCTTGTTGCAAGAAAAACATCTCGAGCGACCTGTAGTGATAGAGACTCCTGTGTTGAGCCGATAAATAACGACATTAAGAAAACTTCCAATAATCGTTCCAAGTACAAAAATAATTCCGAGATTTAAAAATTCCATGTCTATAGTATAAAACAAAAAACGCCTATTTAGGTTGTTTTTGTTTTTTTCATATCCTAGATTACCTTACTGACAGGTGAAATTTGGCGCTGAAGTGGCGGGTTCAGATACCAGTGTGTTAGCATACCCTGTATAGTCGACGCAAAACCACCCCGTAGAGAGCTGTTTTTTTGCACCCCAGAGAGACATTCCATCGCCGCTACATTGGGCACTGATATTATTTAACATAGAAGCAACCTTATGCTCGCCACATACAGGATAACCCACCACAACCATAAATGCCTGCGTTTGGATCTGTTTCATTGAAGACACAATCTTCGCATCATTCGCTCTTGTTCGAGCAGTACCAAGTGAAGCGAGAACGACAGTTGCCAAAATACCAATGATTGCGATTACCACCAAGAGTTCTATCAAGGTGAAACCTTTTTTGAATGAATATTTCATTTTGTTACTTTAGTATATTGTACTAAATATACCCAGGACTGTCACAATATTTTTCCGCAAAATAAAAACTACTCTGCAGAGTAGTTTTTATTTAAATTTGTAAAACTAACTATTAGTTACAAGCAAAAGTAGCAAGATTCGTTGTCCCAACTTTTGCTACTCCAGTCGAGTCAACACAAAAAGTTCCCACAGCAAGAGGATGGGTTGCCGCCCAAGCAGTTCCGCCTGCACTACTATTAACAATACAGGCAATGGCATTGGTTGTCACTGAATATTTAGCTAGCACAGCAGGAGCACAAGTGTATGCGCCCCCATTTGCATTTAATTCCATTTCGATTCTCATACTTGACATATTACCTTGAACCTTAGCATCATTCGCTCTTGTTCGAGCAGTACCAAGTGAAGCGAGAACGACAGTTGCCAAAATACCAATGATTGCGATTACCACCAAGAGTTCTATCAAGGTGAAACCTTTTTTAATTGTAGACATAGAAATTAAACGTTTTTATTTATTTGGCTACGTTTGTAGCATAGATACAGTATAGCACCCACTTGGATTGCGCCTAGTACTAAATACTTCCTGCAATATTGTAAATAGGTACAAGCACTGAAGTAAGAAGAAATCCCACTCCCACACCAAGAGCAACGATCATCACTGGTTCAATGAGTCCTACAAGCGTATCTACCGCACTGTCTACTTCGCGCTTATAAAAGTGTGCGAGGTTTTTGAGAATATAGCCGAGCTCACCTGTTTCTTCACCAATACGCATCATTTGGATGATGAGGTTCGGCATTTCTTTGTGCTTTGCAAACGCTTCAGAAATAAGCGCACCACCTTTTACCGACTCTGTCGCGCTCACGATTACTTGTTCATAGACTTTGTTTTCTACTACCGCGGACGTAATCTCAAGGGCACGCACAATAGGAATACCTGAAGAAAGCATCGTGTCCAAATTGTCTGCAATGCGTGCCAAATAGAGCTTCTGATAAATACCTTTTATATATGGTATTTCAAGCTTTAATGTATCCCAAATGTTTTTGTCTGGATTGCGGCCATTTTGCCAATACAAATAACCAAAAACAAGGGCGATAAAGACAAGAACAAAAACTCCATAATTAACCAGAAAGTCACTGAATGCGATTACGACACGCGTATAGATAGGGATTTCTCCACCAGACTCTTGGATGATAACGGAGAGCTTTGGAATAACAAGGGTAAGCATCAGCACCATCACTATAACAAATGTCCCAATAACAAATGAAGGATAGATAAGTGCGTTCTTTGTTTTTGATGCAAGTTCGTATGAGCGGTCGAGATAGTCGGCAAGATAATTGAAAGTTTGGTTGAGCTTTCCTGATTCTTCACCAGCACGAACCATGTTTACATAAAAAGAACTGAATACTTTTGGATGCTTGGCAAGTGCATTTGAAATAGACGAACCACCTTGGAGGTCGTCAGAAACTTCGGTGAGTGTCTTGCGCAAAATTACATTCTCCATTTCCTCTGCCAAGAGTCGAAAGACTTTAAGTGCAGATACTCCGGCCTCAAAGAGTGTTGCCATTTGACGCGAGAGAATAACTACTTCCTTTGGCTTAACACGATCAAAAAATTGAATATTTGAAAAAAGACCTGTTTTTTGTCCCTGTTCTTTAATATCAAGAATAATAAACCCACGACGTTGTAGAGAAGAAATAGCAACTTCTTTATTGAGGGCATCTATAGTACCTTTTGATTGTGAGCCTGTGTCGTTTATTACTTTGTAGTCAAAAATCATAGAAAAATATTATTGAAGCAATCGCTCGAGTGCATGCGGATCTGTAGCAAAACTAAATGCCGATTCTACAGAAATTTCACCTCGACGTACCAAGTCGACTAGTGATCTGTTTAGATCTATCATCCCCTGTTCGGAACCGGTTTCAATGACAAGGTTAATTTCATTGGTTCTGCGTTCACGAATAAGATTTGCAACCGCATTATTGTTAATGAGAAGTTCAAATGCAGGAACGAGACCGCCAGAAATTCGTGGAATAAGACGTTGTGAAAAGATTCCAAGCAACGAACTTGCAAGCTGTGTCCGTATTTGATCTTGCTGCTCACCTGGAAATGAGTCGATGATGCGGTCGATGGTTTGAGCAGCAGAATTAGTATGGAGTGTCGAAAAAACGAGATGCCCTGTCTCAGCCGCAGTTACTGCTGCTGAGATTGTTTCCGCATTTCGCATTTCACCAATTAAAATAACATCAACATCTTCACGAAACACAGATTTGAGTGCACTTTGAAAATCTTTTGTATCCAAGCCAACCTCACGTTGATCAATAATTGACTTATCTTTTACGTATACGTACTCGATTGGATCTTCAATGGTAATAATATGCTCACGTCTATTTTGATTGATAAGTGTAATAAGGGATGCGAGTGTTGTTGACTTTCCTTGTCCTACAGGACCGACAACCAAGAAAAATCCTTGACGTTTGTCTGCAAACGTAGCAAGAATAGGTGGTAAATTGAGCTCGTTTAATGTGCGCACCTTTGGCACTAAACGCATGACAATACTCACTAGTCCTTTTTGAAAAAAGGCATTCCCACGCAATCGAGTTCCTTGATATTCGTATGCAAAATCTATTTCTTGGGTATCTAAAAACTTTTTTAATTTCTGGTCATCAAGAAGTTCACGAATAAAACCAACCGTGTCTTCTGCTGTAAGCACTGGCTTCCGAGTAAGTGAAATGAGATCACCTGATATTCGAACAATAGGATGACTTCCAACAGAAAAATGAACATCTGATCCCCCTTCCTTAATAAGAGTTGATATAAGATCAATTATTTCTAGTTTGTAGTCGAGTGTCATATAAAATAGTATAGCGTATTTTTATAGATTATACGCTTCTCGAAGTGGTACAATGCCGTCCATACTTTTCAAAAGTGCATCTTCTTTCATAGAAAGCATTCCTTGGACACGTGCAACTCTTTCTATTTCTGGTTCTTGCGCACCATTTAAAATCACGTGTTCTATTTCTTTGGTAATCGGTAATATCTCAAGTACCGCAACACGACCCGTAGTTCCTGTTGGAACATCATCAGTTCCCACAGCTTCATAAAAAGACTTCGTGAGATCGAGTTTACTTCTAAACTCTTCTGGTAAAGATTCAAATTGTTTTTTAATCATCGAGTGCATACTTTCTTCGTGTGGCACTTCTTGTTTGCATTTTGGATTTATTCTTGGCACAAGACGTTGTGCCATAGTAAGAATAAGAGTTGGCGCTATCAAGTATGGATCGACACCCATATCAATAAGGCGTGGGATAACACCAATTGCATTGTTGGTGTGAATTGTTGAAAGCACCAAGTGTCCAGTAAGGGCGGCTTGAATTGCAAGTTGCGCTGTTTCTTTGTCACGAATTTCACCCACCATGATTACGTCCGGGTCCTGACGCAAGATAGATCGCAGACCTGTTGCAAACGTATAACCTATTTCGGGCATAATTTGCGACTGATTAAGTCCAGGGATATTATATTCGACCGGGTCTTCGAGTGATACTACATTTAGTTTTTCCCGGTCGATTTCATTTAACATCGAGTACAATGTAGTAGTCTTTCCGCTACCCGTTGGACCACTTACAAGAATAAGACCGTATGGACGCTTGATACTGTCACGAATAATAGCTAACGATTCAGGACTAAAACCAACATCTTCAAGTGGCTTCACACCACGATATGAGTCGAGAATACGTATTACTACTTTTTCACCATAGTACGCAGGAAGTGACGAAACACGGAAGTCAATTTTATGACCATTAAAAATAGACGAGAAGCGTCCATCTTGCGGTTTACGTTTCTCATCAAGCTTCAAACTCGCCATAATTTTGACACGTGCAACCACCGCACTATGAACTGTTGGTGGTAATGTAATATTTGTTTCGAGTACTCCATCAATTCGAAATCGAACTTTTACCTTGTCACCAACGTGTTCAATGTGAATATCGGATGCACTTTGCTCAAGCGCATGACGCAAGATAACAGAAACAATTTTTGTTACTGGTGCATCTTCGACGATAGTGTTTTCATTTGCACCACCTTTTATTACTGCTTTATACGCTTCAGTCAGATCTTTATCATCAGATGAGTACACGTTCTTAACATCATCAAGATTTTCTACTCCAAATTCTTCAAGAGCTTTATCCACTTCTCCACTTATGCCACGATAGAGCTCCATTGCTTTTTCAAATTCCGACTGAGCAACAAGTACAATAGTGTACGGTAACCCAATTTTTGCAGAAATAAACTGCAACGCATCTTTTGCGGAAAGAAAATCTGGATCAACCATTCCAACTTCAAGAATACCTTCATTAATTGCAATGGGAATAAACTTATATTGAAATGCTGACTCTTGGCTAATATATTTTAATACCTGAACATCGATTGTCTTTACATCTATTTTCTTTATTGGAATTCCATGAATATTACTCCGCGCCTTTGTCAGTTGCGCTTCAGTAACGCCGTACTTTTCTACATACGCATCTATGGGTACCTCATCTTCTACGGCACGATATTCTTCAGTTGCCTGATTTGCAGCAACTTCAGTCAGATATCCAAGTCGTACAAGTTCGTCGACTAATAACATACAAATTAGCGTGGCCGAGGAGTTATACGCAAAGTCGGAGTCGCTTGTAAAGTAACAACAGGAACTACATCTAAACTCTGAAACGGATTCGGCTTACTGATAGGTGCAATCGCCTTTGTTTCATCGAGCTTTATGAGTGCGGTTTGCGTGTGGTCGATAAGTCCAGCGTATTGCTGACTTGTAAAAATGCCACTATCTAGATTTATAGTATTAAGTTGCAATAAAAGTCTTTGAAACTCTTCAACATTAACAGTGTTAGAAACAACTTGTCTTTCTTCATTTGCAGGCGTTGTAACACCAGCAGCAGATGTTCTTGTAATTGCCGATTGCTCGGGTTTTTGAATAACAAAAACATACACAACTGCTCCAAGTGCAACGAGTCCTAAGATAACAAGAATTGGTTTGAGTATATTTTGCATATTATTTCATCCAGTACGTTTGGGCTTTTACCGCATACTGATACACATCAACTTTATCGTTTGCAACAAGAGTAATTGACGTGACATCAGTCACACGAAGACCTTTCTCAATTTGTTCTAAAAATATTGTGAAGTTGGCATACGGACCAGTAACATCAAATGAGAGAGTAAATGTCTCATATGGTTTTTTTGCTGCTGCGGCGACTGCTCCAGGAGTAGTTGGTGCATCTTTTTTAGCATCAGCAAACTTGATATTTTTTAGCGACATACCTTGCTCTTTTGCGATTGTATCTAATTCCATAACAAAAAGAACGGGATTTATTTCACGTGGGAGGAGTCGTTCAAGTCGTTCAAGATCAACTTGTGAAATCTCTTTACTCTTTGCAAGAAAAGCTTTTTGTTTTTTATCAAGCTCACCCAAGTCTGCACGAGCTTTTATTAAAACTTCTTTTTTTTCCTGAAGTGCGATAATGCCCGTGTCAGGAGCTTCATATACTGGTTTTGCGTATGCAAATATAATAGCGACTGATGTAAGAAGAAGGATTCCGTTAAAAATAAGTCTCATCATAATTTAGTTGGTTGGAAATTCATTTTGGTTTTCTTCTTCAAATCCATCTCCTTGAGTATTTTCATCAAAAGGCATTTGCCCATCATTACGTATAGTATTTTGATTGGTAAGCGACTGTGAGTAATCAACTGGTTCTAAAACAGCATCAAACGCAACTGCTTTTTTATCAAGGGTCGCACTCATGTCAAAAAGAACATTCCCTGACTGGTCTAAAGTAAGATTAGAAAATTCGTAGTCGATAACGGCACTATTGAGCTTTGAAAAAACTTCGGATTGAAGTGCCACCGAAGCATAGTCTTTTGCTTGACCACTCACCGTCATTTTAAGCTTTGTTTTATCTACAAGTGCTGGGTCAACGCTAAATTTGCCAAATCGCACCGTCTTAATCGTGTTTTGATTGAGGAGTTCAAAAATATTTGACGTGTAGAGTCTATTTTCAAGAAGCATTGAACTTCCTTGCAATCGATTACTCAGCCCGGTAAGTTCTTGAATAATATCTTCGCTAAATGATTCACGCTCTTTTACAAGAGTACTCTCAACTTCTGCCACTTGAGTTGTGAGTGTTTTCTGCCAAAAGAATACTCCGCCGCCCGCAACAAGTGTCAAGAAAAAAATCAACGTTGAAAGTACGGTAAATATACTTACTGTATCAGCACGCTCAATGCGAGTTTGAGTATCTAGAGTACGCTTTGGAATAAATGACGTTTGAGCATCCATAACTTACATACAGTATACCCTTCTCTGTTTTTTTTGTATAGCAAAAAAACTTTTTTAGTGTGTACAATTATGTTCTTATGCTAACTCTTCGAGTTTGCGAAGCGCAAGCCCTATTGCGACAGCGAATTCCGGACCTGCTTGTGATAGAACATCTTGCAAAAAAACTGGCGCTTCAACAACTGAAAACGGGTGACCCCTGATAACTTCCATTTCAAGTTTTGTTTGTGCATCTGATACCAAATCTTTGAGAAGTGCCCCACCTCCCGTGAGTATTGCTTTTTTGATAATTTTGTTTTGTTGCCGCTCAAATGAAAGCGCGACTTGTGCGGCTTGTGTAAAAATAAATTCGGACGTGAGTTCAACAAGTTCACGAATCGTTGCATCATCTTTTTGCCCAAGTGTTCCGTAACGTCGCTTCATGTCTTCAGCTTGCTTTACCGAAACACCAAATGAACGCGATATTGCTAGTGTAATATCTTGCGACCCTCTATTAATGTGATGCGACCGCTTGAGCACCCCACGCTCCACAAGAGAAACTTTCGTTGCGCCCGCCCCAATATCAATAACAAGTGTTGGAGACATTTCTCGACGAAGCACAGAGCGCACTGTACTAAAAAGTTCAATTTCATAAAACGTTGGAGCGATTCCTGCAGCCTGACTAATAACTTTGTACTTTTCAACAGTTTCATTGTGAATAGCGGCAATAAGGACTTCAATTTTTGGAATACGAGTTGTTTCGTCTTCAGTCTCACTTTCAAACGCCTGATTTGGAATAACCCACCAATCAAGACTCACTTCTCCAATAGGTACCGGAATATACTTGCGGGCTTCAATAGGTACCATAGTCGCGAGTTCTTTGTTTGTGACACGAGGAAGTGTCACAGTACGCACCAAACTCGCCGAAAGCGGAATAGCGATCGCACAATCTTTTGTAGTCACTTTTGCTTCCCGAATAATGTCAGCAAGTGCTTGAGCGATTTTGACTTGATCTAGGTTTGTCGCTTGTCCCACTTCAAGCCCCGCATATGGGCCAAGGGCCAGAGCGCCGTATGTTTCAAGAACAGCTTTACCATCTTTTTTGCGTAGCTGTACTACTTTAATAGCCGAACTTCCAATATCAATACCAAGCACGCTTGATCCACGACCACTTTGAGACGAACCTGGTATAATCTTCTTAAGAAATTCGAACATGCTTCCTTCCAGTATAACACGATACAAAACACGTTCACTTAGTATATGTTTATAAAATCATTATTTTTCCATATTACTTCCATTTTATTTCCCGAAACATGTGTTGTGTGCAAAAAAGAAGGTATTTCACTTTGTGATTCATGTCTCCAAACTCTTACGCCGGCACCATTTTTGAAAGACCTATGGATGCATTCTCTCTTTTCATATCAAGACAAAAATGTGCGAAATATTATCCATGCTTTAAAATTTAAACACACACAATCAGTTGTACATAGTATCGCACCTCTCATGTATGATGTTCTGGAAGACATCGAAGGACAGAATCTGTACCTAAATAATGAAAAACTTATTTTGCTTCCGGTTCCAAGAATGAGAACACACATGCACGCACGAGGTTTTGATGCCGTCCTTCATCTTTCCAAAGCTTTATTAAAATACAATTCTGGTTATAAAACAGACACAGCATCTGTCGCACGAATAAATACAAAAGCCCAAGTTGGACTTTCTAGAAGTGAACGCCTCACCAACATGAAAAATGCTTTCAAGGTCATTAATAGCGCAAGTTTATACCATCAACGTATTTGCATTATAGATGATGTCATTACCACAGGAAGTACTCTCCGAGAACTCCGAAAGGTTTGTTTGGAAGCCGGTGCAAAAGAAGTGTTTGCTATTACAATCGCTCACTAAGAAAACTTAAGTGCCACATAACTATTTAACTTTTATTTATATCCTAACTATCACTTCTTCTTTTGTTTTTCTTACCTTTGCCATAGTTGCAAAAGAGTCATCTGTTGCATGATATCCAAGTGCACACAAAACAACTGGTGAGTATCCACTTATTTCTTCACCAAGAATTTTTTTATATTTTTTTTGATTAAATCCCTCAATAGGGGCTGAGTCTATTTTTTGATGGGCACACACTGAAAGAAGACTTCCGAGGGCAATATATACTTGTTTAGTTTGCCACTGTCTAAATATCTTGGTTCCAAAAACAAGCTCTGGTATTCCTAAAAGCCACATATTTAAGTTTCGCGCCCATACAACTCCATACAAGACCTTCTTTAAACTCACAAGAACACTTTCTTTAATTTGTCTTATTTCCATTGTTCTCTGCAAGAACTCACGGACATCTTTGCTTCCAATATGATCTTTAGCGCACAATACAATGAGTATAGGCGCAGTTGCAACTTGTTTATTTCCCATCGAACACAAAGCGAGTTTATTTTTAATACCCTGGTCGCCTATAATAAGAAATTTCCATGGTTCTAATCCAAAAGAAGACGGCGTAAGACGAAGTGTTTCTTCAATTAATACAAGCTGTTCCTCTGAAAGCTTTTTAGACGAATCAAACTTTTTTACCGCGTAACGTGTAGTGAGCGAATCCATTGTGTCTTGTAAAGTGATCATAAAAAGGACTAAATCTTAAGGCCGAATGCGTTTGCTTCTGGAAGACGCTCTTTAGTAGTGAGTCTCAACTGATAAAATCCAAAAATAACTGTTCCAATAATCATCCACACCTTGGCCTCAACCCACATGTCTGGTGTTGCAAAGATACGTATAGTTTCATTGGTAAAAGCAAGGATAATATAAAAAATACCCCACCGAAACGTAAACTCTCTCCAACCTTTTCTAGTAATTGCAAAGACATTTGAAAAGAAAAACTCAAGTCCAGTTTTTTTATTTTGATACTTAAGACTAGCTAGAAAAAAAGTACCAAGCACGAGATCAAGTGCGGTATCTCGAAAAATAAATATATCTGGAATACTTACAAAAACAGAGATAGCTCCAAAAAGTAGCACAGAGAGTGTATTAAACAACGCAAAATACGGAGGATGTTTTTCGAGAGTAAAAAGAATAATGAACGAAACAATAGTTGCGCCGATCATTGCCAATGTTGCAGTACCGAAACCGTACATTTCGTAACTTGCTAAAAACGCAATAATAGGCCCAAATTCACACAAGAGGTTAATCCATAGTTTTCCTGATAATATTGCTTTCACAAAAGGAAGTATAACGTATTATTCACAACTTCCCCAAATAGAGTACTATTATGAGTGTGAAAGATGCTACCCAACAGCCGTTTTTTTCTATTATCATTCCTACGTACAACGTTGCAGAGTATATAGACACGTGTCTCCAGTCAATTTTTGCCCAAACATTTATCTCCTATGAAATAATCGTTGCTGACGATTGCTCTACAGACTCGACTATTGAAAAAATACAAAGATACTCTGACACGAAGATCAACCTTATCAGACATACCGAAAATATGGGACCTGGTGCGGCACGAAATACCGCAATTAAAGCATCTTCAGGAACATGGCTTGTATGTGTTGATGGTGATGACTGGATTGCACCACATCGACTCCAGGAGCTCTACATGTACATACAAAACAATGAAGTCGATATTGTGGCAGATAATAATTTTTTGGTTATAGACAAAAACACCATCCCTCAAACAACATTATTTGAAAAAGTTGGAATCGAGTTTTTTGAAAAACCAATTTCACTTTCATACCTCCTCACATATACCCCAGCCATTCATCCAATTATTCGAAAAGAATTCTTAAACAATCATAACCTTACATTCATCGTGCAAGGTAGTGCGTGCGAAGACTATGGCCTATGGGTACGAAGTATTCTTTGCAGTGCCCGCATTCATTTTATTCAAAAACCACTTTATTTTTATAGACAAAGAAGTGATAGTTTCAGCAGTAATAAAGATAGAATACTTCAATCACTTTATGTAAACACGCAAGTTGCGATACTTTTAGCAAAAGATGAGGTTTCAAAACACCTCCTTGAAAAAAAGATTCGTGAAATAGAGCAGAAAATTGCAGTCCGGACAACATGGAAAAAGTTTACTTCACAAAAAAGTTTTTTTACTTTTTTAAAACTCCTACACTACATCCCCTTTGTAATCTTTTTCTTCGGCAAAAAATTACTTCTAAAATATACATAAACAAAAACACCCGCTTTGGCAGGTGTTTTTGTTTACTAGATAAAGACTAGAATCGGCGAGGGCCTCCGAATCCACCTGTTCGTCTAGGTGCTCCAGCTCCCATAGCTCCCTCTTCTCGAGGTCGAGCTTCATTCACGATGATATTTCGTCCATCGAGATCTGATTCATTGAGTTTTGAAATTGCCATTTCAGCTTCTGCTTTGTTACTCATTTCAACAAAACCAAAACCTCGTGATCGTCCTGTCATTTTGTCCATCATAACGATAGCAGATGACACTTCGCCAAAAGGCTTGAATGCTGCAGCAAGACTCTCATTTGTAGTCCCCCATGATAAATTACCAACGTAAACTTTTGTTATTTCAGCCATAGAATTTATATTTTTTGTTGTAAGCTCTTCTTCTCTCCTACGTTCTCTAGCTTACAAGCTCTTGAACCCAAAGAAACCGACACTTACTTGTCTCTAATAATAACACACATTTATAGATAAAGCTATAGTTATCCACAGCCTCACCTAATACGGTATTTGTTAAGCGTTTACAAAGGTAAATGCTTTCCCTACCTTCCCTCCACGACCAGTTCGGCCAATTCGGTGTATATAGTCGTCATGTGTTTGTGGCACTGTGTAGTTGATTACGTGACTAATATCCTTCACGTCAATACCGCGGGCAGCAACGTCTGTTGCAATAAGAACATTAAAGAGTCCGTCCTTGAACGCGCGAAGTGTTCGTTCTCGTTCTCGCTGACGCTTGTCACCATGCAAGAATCCAACCTTCAAGCCTTTTGCGAGAAGATCATCATGAAGAGCTTCAACTTCCTTCTTTGTTTCCACAAAGATAAGGCAACGTGTTGCATCTTTTGATGAAAGGAGTTTTTCAAGTTCAATAATTTTGTGTCGTCGATCAAGAACTCGAATCACATCTTGTTCAACGTTTTTTGTACTCACTCCTGATCCAATATCAATAGATACCGGATTTCGTAGGAATTCATGCACAACAGTTTTGATACGTGGTGGCATAGTTGCAGAAAAGAAAAGTGACTGGCGTTCAGCTGGAAGTTTTTTCAAAATTGCAGTAATAGCATCGATGAATCCCATATCTAACATGTGGTCAAACTCGTCGATCACAATATTATTAAATTCTGAAAAGTCTATAACTTTTCGATCGGCAAGATCTTGCAATCGTCCCGGTGTACCAATCACAAAGTTGTTCACTCGGCGAAGGTGTTGAATTTGATTATAAATAGACATACCCCCAACACACACAGTTGAGAAGAGTCGCATGCCGTGCGAGAACTCACGAAGCTCTTCATTGATCTGCATTGCGAGCTCACGTGTTGGCGCAAGAATAAGCACCTTTTGATGTCGGTCTTGTGCAAGCTTTTCAATAAGAGGAAGCAAGAACGCTCCTGTTTTTCCTGATCCAGTACTTGCAAGCCCAATAACATCACGACCTTCTAAGGCATGTGTAATTGTTTGATCTTGAATAGGTGTTGGCGCAGTAAAGCCTCGCATCGCAAGGTTTCGCGCTATTGGTTCTGAGAAATTGAAGTCTGCGAATTGATGCTGCACTTCGTACACAGGTGCTTTATGCACACCTGTTGGTTTATAAATAAATTTTGAAACGTCGATAGATTCACCAAAAGATCGTTTTGGTTTTGAAAATCGTCGTCCACCGCCACCACCCGAACTATAGCCGCCTCGACTTCCGCCAGTTGAGCCACCGCGAAATGCAGGACGTGCGCCGCCGAAAGAAGATCCTCCTCGAGATGGTCGAGAAGATTGTGATGGTCGCTTTGACGCGAAGCCATCTGAATAAGATGAAGTCATTATATGTTGTTGTTCTATACGCCCTGAGCATTACGTACAGCGAAAAAATAAAATTCGCTCAGAAACACTCGCGTTATAGATCAAACAAAGAGAAGATAAATCAACCCTACTATCTACGAAGCAAATGTATTACCTCCTAATATACAACATATTTTATAAAAAAGCAAGGACCATACGTCTTTACCAGTCTTGTATATCGCAAAGTATAGACAAAAGTAACTTTTTGTGATATATTGTAAACCGAGTACAGATCTGCGCATTCCGCGCTTTTTTGTTTCCGGGTTGCTCACCCAAATCCCTCTAGCTACCCCTCAAGCAGGACAGACTCCTGATAATAATACTCACTCGGAATCCTAAAATCAAGACACTCTCGTGGTCGGTCATTTAAGAAGGCATGGATCTCAGCCAGATCTTCTTAAGTAACCGAAGCAATATCTCTGCGCTTCGGCACAAAACATCTAATCCAACGATTGTTTCGTTTTCCACACACGGAAGTGTGGAATAGCGAAAAAAAATGAAACAAAAAAGGCCTGAACGCAATTGCGTTCGGGTCTTCATATTTTATTTTACGTTTACTTACCACTTTGAGCCATTGGCCAGAATCGAACTGGCGACCTACTCCTTACCATGGAGTTGCTCTACCGTCTGAGCTACAACGGCACTTTTCTTTTGAAAAGCACACTCAAAAGATATCACGAAAGACACTTTTTTTCTAGATAAATTCTTTTAAACTTTCAAAATCTTTTTTAAGTACATCTCGCATACTTCTATTGTAGAGGGCAACGGCTGGATGATAGAGCGAGACGAGTGCCACATTACCAAAAGCAAGTTTTCCATACAATACTTTTCCATGAAGCATAGATATGGGTTGTATTTCTCCAGCCAGTCCGAGTTTTTTCATAATGTACACCATCGAAAATCTCCCCAAAGTTGCAATAACTTTTGGTTGAATTATTTCAAGTTGCCGATCTAAAAATGGTCCATACAAATCTATTTCCGTTTGTGAAGGATCTCGATTATCTTCTGGCCTGTCTTTGACAATATTTGTCACATATACATCTTCTCTATTAAGACCAATATACGTACATAATTCGTTCAAAAATTTCCCAGATGCGCCACAAAATGGTTTACCTGTGAGCGCTTCCTTTTTTCCTGGAGCTTCACCAATTATCATAATATGTGCTTCAGAATTACCTTCTCCCGCTACTGGTAGGAAATTATTTTCTGTGCGATATGTGTATAGTGGTGATGCGCTTAAGGAAATTAGTTCATCATGAATCATTTTTAATGCTTCAAGCTTTTCTTTTTTCGATAACTTAGACATATATTCCGTATAGTAAAAATTCTTTATTTCCATCACCACCGACTATAGGCGATGCGGTTACATCACGAATAGAAATTCCATTTTCTGTTGCACTCTTAAGGACTTGTGTCACTGCGTTTTCGCGAGCTTGATCACTTGTTACAATTCCACCCTTCCCTACATTCACCTGCCCAACTTCGAACTGTGGTTTAATAAGCGCAATAATAAAACTACCTGGCATTGCAAATTTTGAAAGACTCGAAAATATTTTTGAGAGTGATATAAACGAAACATCAACAACAATCCCTGCAACTTTTTCAGGAAGTACCGCTTCACGAATATCTGTTTGTTCCATAAGCACTACACGTTGATTGTTTCTCAAACTATCTGCCATTTGAAATGTCCCCACATCTATCGAATAGACTTTTTGGGCGCCATTCTGCAAAAGACAATCAGTAAATCCACCCGTTGATGACCCTACATCAAGCACTATTTTATCCTTAACATCTATATTAAAATATTCAATGGCATGCTGAAGCTTCACTCCGCCACGCCCCACAAACGGCATCTGTTCTGTAATACGAATAATATCGCTATCTCCAACCTCTTTTGCAGGTTTTGTTTCCACTAATCCATTTACGAGCACTTTTCCATGCGTAATTCTGTCTTGTGCCTCAGTGCGACTACGGCTTAAATTCCGAGACACTATACTTAGATCTAAACGCTGCTTCATGTAATTAGTATATACTAGAATAATATGAAATTGTTTATCTTTATTTTGGTGATTATTGGTGCAGGTTTTTACATATCGAGCGTTCTTCCAAAAAAACCTTCAAATGATAGGGATTGGTCTCTTGACCAAAAAATTCTTTCAACTATAACCACAACTGGAGACATTGTTCGAATAGAAAATGTACGTAACTTTACCTATGCATCCACTACAAGCTACACCCCAAACTACTATACAAAAGAATATGATCTCTCGAAATTAAAAGGAGTTTGGTACATTGTTGAACCATTTTCTGGATACAAAGGAGCTGCTCACACGTTTCTATCCTTTGAGTTTGAAAATAGTGTTTTCCTTTCTGTATCGGTAGAAATTCGTAAAGAAGTTGGTGAGAGCTTTGATGCTAAGAAAGGATTACTTAGAGAATACGAACTCATGTATCTTTTTGCTGATGAAAAAGACGCGGTAAAACTTAGAACAAATTATCGTAAAGACACCGTATATGTGTACCCGGTACAAACTACACCGGAAAAAGCACGTTTAGTATTTGAAAATATTACAGCTCGAGCAAAAAAATTGACTGAAAATCCCGAGTTTTATAATACGTTCACAAATAATTGCACGACAAACATTATCGCACATGTAAATGCAATCAATCCAAAAAGAATTCCTCTCACGTATGCAGCTATTTTCCCTGAATACTCAGACATTGTGGCGCACAAACTAGGACTCATTCCAAACAATGTACCTATTGAAGATGTTCGTACAAAATATAAAATAAATAAAAAAGCCGAACTGTACGCAGACAGTCCAGACTTTTCTAGTAGGATTCGAGAAGATTTTTAGTTATTCTTTGTGGCAAATCCATCAAATGCTCTGAGAACCTCAACAGGAATCATATAAATAACTGTATTTGATTGATCAGATGACATGTCGTTGATAGATTGGAGGGTTCGTAAGTGAAGTGCGCCTGGAGTTTCTGCAAGAATGCGCGCTGCATCTGCCATATTTCTTGCTGCGCCAAGTTCTCCTTCAGAAGTAATAATCACCGCTCGCTTCTCTCGCTCAGCCTCAGCCTGCTTTGCAATAGTTCGCTCCATTTCTGGTGGCAAGCTAATATCCTTCAATTCAACATTTTCAACATCAAGGCCCCACGCAGCTGCAGTAGTTTCAACAATAGCCTGAATGCGCTCCGCAATTTTGTCACGACCTTGCAAAAGTTCATCGAGAGTAACCTCGCCTACGACACTTCGCATGGTTGTCTGTGCATATTGTTCAACCGCATTTTGGTAATACTGCACCTGCAAAATAGCTTTACTTGCATCTACAACTTTATAATACAAAACCGCATTCACATTTACTGAAATATTATCTTTTGTAATCGTGCGTTGATCGAGCACATCTACTGCTTTCAAACGCATATCCACTTTTGTCATACTTTGAAATATAGGAATGATGATTCTCCATCCCGGTTCTACCATTCCTGTAAAACGACCCATTGTAAACTTAACCCCTCGTTGGTACTGATTAACCTGACGAATAACTACTACAAGTACAACAAGCACAATAACTACAAATGGCATAGCAAAAAATATTGAAATTAAAGTTTCCATGTCCCTTAGTATATACCCAAACGAACAAGAGTTACAATGGATCTATTTTCGACCAAAAAGTCTGTCAAAAATGCTTGGTTTTTTTGGTTTGGAAGATCGTTCAATCGCATCTTTTAAATCTGCAGCATTGAAGACGCGTGCATCATTTTCTGTCGATCTTGGTTCAGGATTAAATGCTTTCATAGTAACACCTTCGGGATTCTTAGGCATGGCTGCAATTTGTTTTTCAATGTCTGATCGAGTATCTAGATTTCCTGCTCCAAAGTTAGATATATCATGACCTGCTGCAAGCGCAGCTTTTCTAATATCATCTAAATTTAGTGGTTCTTGCGGTGTTCGCGGAGCTAAATCGTATCGTCTTGCGCCTTCTTCTGGAGTTATAGGCTGACTTACAGAAGGAGTTATTTCGATAATTTTTTCGCCTTTTCCTGGTTCTTATGTAAACATATGTCAAATGTACCACAAAATATAGTTACCGCAACGAGTTAAGTGTGGCTAAGTATAATTACCTGATTACATACAAATCTTGATTAAATCCTCCAATTCCAACATGTGTCACGGATGAATCTTTTTGCAAAATTTTCTCAAATACCCTGCAGTGTATACAACCACTTTCGCCCTTTGGACAATGGAATTCTTTATTATCCCGAGCCTTTTTTACCCTGAGCGCCACTTCGAGCACATCGCGTCGAGCAGTGTCCAAATCTGGTAATTCTTTTTCAACCACTTTATCACTTTCTAAATACCAATATGATGCTTTTGTAACTTTTCTTTTTTGAAGTGAATTGCAAAGAAGAAGATAGATAGGTAATTGGAGCGAGCCTTCGCCTTCTTCATACTTCCCTGTTTTAAAGTCGGCAATGTGAAGAGAGTCCGTCTCTGGAAGATATTCTATCCAGTCAATGAGGCCATTTAAAATAATATTATCTTCCTCACTTAGATAAAAATTTGGATTCATTTCAGCGCGAGGAAGCTTGATGCGTTTATGGATTAAAAACTTTGGATCACGGGCCACGTTTTCAAGCATCGCAATACCACGCATCTTATATTCTTTTTCTTGCTCTTCACTTACAAATCCACCTTGCAGACCGGAAACCTTTTTCCACACATCATCAAACCACTGAACCAAATCACGATTCATTCTGTCTTCACTTGGAAAATCAGCCAAACCTTCGAGTACTTCATGCACAGACACGCCAAGTGACAGCACGGGACTGACAATATTCATTTTCCGTTTTGTTATAAGATCTTTGTATACATTTTTTAAATAATACAATCGAGGACACTTAAGAAAATCCCCCATAGAAGAATGCGAAACCCACACAGCAGAATATTTGTCAGGCATATACTTATATTTTTCCGTTTAATAAATCTTCTTCGAACTGCAATATTCCTTTGAAGTCTTTGGAGTATGCTCCAATATCAGGGAAATCGAGTGCTGTTATTTTTTTGTACACAATACCTACAAGTTTTTTTAGACGGTCAACATCTTCTTGGGTCGGATCAAGCGAAAGCTCAACAGTGGATGCAGTACTATTTCCTTCTACATATTCGAGCATAAGTGAAGCAATAGGAACATGTGAAAAATGAATCGACTGTTCAAGAAGAATTTTATAGAAAATGAGTTGCATTTTTTGATTGTGAAGTTTCACTTTTTCATGATCACCCTTTGCTTCTGTCCACGAGCTAAACGCTTTTCCTGTTTTAAAGTCTCGTACCTGAAGGCTTCCGTTTTCTGTGCGTAAAAAATCAAGTTTACCTGTAAGGCGTGCACCCTCAACAACAACTCCCTCATTCTTCATATCTACCTCCACCTGGTCAGTATGCATAAAGAAGCTATCTCTTTCTTGATAATATCTTTCAAGCAAAGTATGACCTCTTCCTCGTTCATGTATATCATCTTCCTTTGAAAGTCTAGCGCGCGAAAGCTCATGGTCAAACTTAGCAATAATATGCTTTAGCGTTGGTTTTTCTCCTCCGTAAAATCGTGGATAAATAATCATTTCTTCGATTGCTTTATGAACAGCACTACCAAATGCGCCTGAAGGGTTTAGTGGCTCTGGGAAGCGAAGTAAATTTCGCTCCAAGAAAAGCTCTGGGCCACCTTCACTCACATTTAAAAAGTTAGAGAGGTGCGTTACTGGCATGCGATACTCCTCGACTAAACGCTTAAATATTACTTGTTCGTCTTTTGTATGAGGTGCACGTGCGAGGCCGAGTGATTGTTCGTGCAAAGAAGCAATTTCGTCATCTGGCAATAATTCTTTCTCTTTCGTCATATTCTCCTCTATTTGAAAGGTACCTAAATATCTCACCTGCGGCTTATGTGAACTAATATGAAGCATGTGTTTTGCCCGGGTTACCGCAACATACAAAAGACGAATAAAATCATCTTCATCATCACCAGCCGGAGTAAGGAGTGCACTGAGCACAAGTGGGAGTGCGATCTTGTTTTTTCTTTTTGAAGGTTTTGCCCAAGAATCTTCATGAGCATTAATAATATACACGTGTCCAAATTCGAGACCTTTTGATGAATGTACCGTATGAAGTGAGATTGAGTGTTCGTTTTGTGTATACACAGAATTTGATACAAGTGGAATTTTATGAGATGTATGCATTTCTACATACGGAAAAACATCTTGCACTGTAAGTATTTCTCCTTGCTTATATTCACGGAGTGCGTCGATAAACGTTTTCAAACTACTTAAAAAGTGCACGTATTCGTTTGAACGTTCTTTTCGAATCGTTTCACTAAAATAATATTCTTTGAAGCCACTTTCTTTCATGAATTTTTCAAGTACGTGTTCAAGTGGAGTAGACTTTGCATCCACTGATAGTTGTACAAGAAGTTCAAATGACTTTTTAATCTGAATATCAGAACTTGAAGCCAGTGCATGTGTCCACGAGACATGATCTTTTTTTACCGTCTCAGCAATTAAAAAAAGTGCAATGCGTGAAATAGTAAAAAATGGGAACGACAATATCTTTGGTAAAAGATCATTACGACTTCCTTCATAAGATAGTCCCGAAGCTAGGTATTCACATACTGTAATAAGTTCTTGTATGTGTGCTTCGTCAAACACATTTGCTTTTTTGGTATATGTATACGGAATACGTTTATTTTCGAGATATGGCAAAATTGCCCGAAGTTGCTTATGCTCTCGAGCAATAATCGCAATTTCTTCAGGTTGTTCACCATTATCAAGCGCTCCACGGATAGCATTTACTACTACCTGGTATTCTTCTAAATCAGATGGAAATGATTTAATTTCAACTTTCCCTTTTGGAAGACTTTTATTTGCTGAAGTTAAAACTTTAGTAATGTCGTTGTATTTGTTTTCCAGTCGCACTACACCTTGTGTAATAATCGTCCGTGCAAGAGACAGTACTTCTTCAGTTGAGCGATAATTTGCACCAAGAACAATAGTTTGCACATCTTTATAAAGCATATCTCTAAAATGCATCATGTGTGAGATCTCTGCTCCTTGGAATTTATACACGGCTTGATCATCATCACCCACCACACACACATTTGCTCTGCCCTCATAAACAGGATTTTGTGTTATCGCACGGACCACATTCATTTGCGCTTCGTTAGTGTCTTGAAATTCATCTACGAGTACGTACTGATATTGCTCTTCGAGCTCAGCTCGAAGTAAATCATGTACATGGAGAGCATGAGCGACATCTATAATCATGTCATCATAGTCGTACAAGCCTTTTTGATGGAGGGATTTTGTGTATGCTTCATATATGTCCCCAAGCGCTCGGGCAGTGTCAACTTTTACATACTCCTTCAAAATCCTACCCTTTTCACTTTTTACCGTATATGCATTCTGCCAATCTGTAAGTGTTGCTGTTTTATTTTGTTCCTCTGCTACTTGAAGCGCAGGAGTAAGTGTGGAAACAAGTGCTCGGGCGGTCGTATTTTGAGACAGTTGCGCGATTCTTTTTAGTACATTTTTAACTTCTTCAATACTAACTTTCGCACGCATATTTTCTGGCCACGCCGAAAGAGCATCGTGTACTGCATCGTACTCAGTGAGCACATGCTCAAGTGCGATTTTAAACTCTTCTGGTGTATACCCACCATTTTTAATGTGTTTAATCCGCTCTTTTGTGTCATATAAATACGAATAGCCTGTTTCCGGGTGATAACTCGCAAGTGGATGCTTGTGAGGAAGCGCATCAAAAATAGTTTCTAAGATTTCCGCACGAACAACATCGGAAACATTTGTAAACGTAGCTGCATTATAAAAATATTCTGGGAAGCGAGAGATGACGTGGCTACAAAATGCATGGAATGTAAAAATTCCTACTCGGTAGGCATCAGCACCAATAAGCTGCACCAAGCGTTCACGCATATTAAGTGCTGCATTTTCTGTAAATGTAAGGCAGAGGATATTCTGCGGACCAACATTCCCTTGTCTCAATATATTTACAACCCGAAGAGAAAGAAGTTCTGTCTTTCCAGATCCAGGACCAGCAACAACAAGTACTGGACCCTCTATGGTATCCACTGCTCTTTTTTGAGCCTCATTTAGTTTGTCATATCGCTCTTCAAAGATTTTCACTCATTCAGTTTAGCACGCAAGACAAAAGCTCAATCATTCCCATGATTGAGCTTTTGGTCGTCCAACAACAACCCTAACCGACAGTACCCGCAGCACTTAGAAGATCCCTGAAAAGACTTTTTTCAAACTCAGTACCACCTTGAACTGGAATGAATCTTTCAAAGTCCGTATTTATACACCCAAAACAACGTGAATCTTGCGTGAACATTGGACATTTAGACTCGAATGCAAGAGCCATACATCTACTGTCCCGATACGTGTGTGAACATATTACTTTCATAACCCTCTCCTTTTCTTCTATAAACATCCTCAAAAAAAGCCCTCGCTTTATAGCGAAGGCTTTTGAAATCAAGAATGGGTTTGTTTTACGACCCATGTACAAAAGCGTTCGCTGAAGCGAAATAAGTAAACGTATAAAACGAAAACCACTTTTGTACCATATTTTAATCTAATCACACATCATTTCAATAGTCAATTTTTGCAGTTTTATCTTGAGACAAAAAGTCAAGATGTACTAATTTCAATAGGTTTTTCTTCCAAGACGATTTCCTGATACAAAGACGTGAGAGTGAGTGCTATGGTGGCAATAAGTGGACCTAAAATAAATCCAACAGGTCCAAAAAGCGCGAGTCCTCCTAAGATTGAGAAGAGAAGAATAAGTGGATGAATCTCTGTACCTTTTGAATAGAAATATGGCGTAAGCACATTATCAATAAGTCCAACTGCCGTTAACCCCCATACCATAAGCACAAGTGCAGGTACAAATTGAGAAGTAATAAGTAGATACGCAATCGATGGAATCATAATCACACTGGTTCCAAGAAGAGGAATAGGCGCAGCAATTGCCGCAACAAGACCCCAGAAAATTGCATTTTCTATTCCCACAAACCAAAGTCCAAGTCCTACAAAAAATCCCTGAATGATTGCTACAAAAAATACACCTCGCACAATCGACCTCGCAGACGCGGCAAAATGACGAAATAATTTATCATCATGAACATCATTAAGTGGACTGAGTTTTGTAAGTAATGTTTTTATCTTTCGACCATCTTTCAATACAAAATAAAGTGTCACAAGCCACAAAAAGAATTTAAAAATGATTGACGCGGTACCAGAGACAACATTTCCCACATTTTGAGCCACGTACGTAATAACTGGATTGATGTACTTTTTTAGATCCACATCATAGCTTTCATTAAATGGGCGAATAAGATTATTTACATAATCTGAGGCATCATCAATCTGGTATTGATTTCCTTCAAGATACACATTTTGCGCTTGCTGATTAAGCTGCGTACCAACAAGACTTGTCATTGCACCTATAGCAACAAGAACAACGAAGATGACAAAAAGAGCTGAGAGAGACGGTCCGAGCTTTAACGTATTTCGTGCCCACAAAAAAAGTGGTTCAAGTGCGATTCCCGCTACAACACCAAGAAGGATAACTGCAAAAAATGGACTAAAGACATATGCAAGCATTCCTAAAGCTCCTACAAAAAGACTTAAGAAGAATATTTTTTGAGCATTCATGTTTACATGATATCACGTGCACTGAAAAGTACAGACAAAATAAAAAGCTGCATGCGGACGAATTTTCGGTACATACTCGAATATTCATCCGCATGCGACTTTATGTTGTCAGACTGAGCCGCCATGCGAGGCTTGAGTTATCGTCCACACCGAAAGATCTCGGTCGGTAAGTACGACTTCCTCTGACCGATTGAGGTTTGAGTCGGCAACCGCCTGCGCCGTTTGAGACTGCTTTCTAGCCTTAACCCGGACCCGATGAGCCGCTTTTGCGGCCTTGTTTCTTAAACGATTTTCAATTCTCGGGTCACACCCGAGATCGGGATTAGTACAACTCTCAAGACACATGATTGTTTCTCCGCTTGACTAATATCACAATTTTTATGAACAAAAAATCCCCGAGTTTTACTTCAAGGGCTTTTCTGAGTTTATGGTTTGTGATTTATCCACGACTCATAGCCCCCACGTTGAGTGGGTAAATTTTTACGATGACTTGCATTGATCGGCTAGACATACATACATACATACATCCATCCATCCATCCATCCATCCAAGTATATCGCGTTCCTATATGTCAAGAAAAAAGACCTCTGAGTTTTCCCCATGTTGATATTTTATTTTTTAAAATCGGATACTGAGAAAATTCTGGTAAGAGTTTTTTGTTATACAAGAGCCGTGATATTGCTTCAGCGGACACCATCGCACCCGTGAGAGCATTATGTGGGCGAGGTTCTACCGGCATTCCCAAGTAGCGTAAAATAGGACTGAGCGACAAATTCACCTGACTATTTTTTTCTGGCAATGGGATGCCATGCTTCACGTGGTCAAGATATGCCATGGTATGTATATCAAAAATTCTGTAACTAAATCTAAAATTGATTCCTGCTCGCGCGAACGATTCATTCAAAAAAAACATATCCAGGTACACATTTTGCCCCGCGAGTGTCTTGTCTCTGATAGGATCTATCCATTCGTACACTTCTTGCATCGCCTCTTGTAACGTTTTTTTACTTGCATCAAAACACTGCTCTTTAGTAAACCCATTCACGCCGAGTGACTCAGGGTCACATTCAGCACCTTCCCATGCTTGGCATTCTATATACAATCTCCTTTCAGGATTTTCTATATCTACCCCTCCAATACTTATAATAGAATTCTTTTTTGGGTCGAGTCCCGTCATTTCACAATCGATAATTACCATAGTGTTTTATATGTACTTTTTTACTTTTTCTTTTGCGCGTTCATATATCTTTTGTACCCGATAATTTTTTGACGCAAGCACATCAAGTGGTTTAAGTAGAATAGGAAAGTGAATACCTAAAATAAGGTACCCTATAACCGCAAAAATAAAGCCAGGGACTATAGGCAGTATACCAAGTGATATTCCAAGAATAATAAGAAATACTGCAGTGCTAATGTGTTTTACTTTTTTCATGACTTAATTACAGCCTGAAGCTTTTGTATACCCTTTCTTTTCTGCTTCACTTACTGTTGCAAAGTATACGCGATTTTTGAGCGCAATCCGAGAGGCACCAGAACACCATACATAGTAATATCTTGTGCCACTTTTTGAAGCAACGATAGTACTTGTTCCTTGTGCCAGAGCTTCGGCATTTTTTATTGTTAAGTTTGTAATAGGTGCAATACACGAGTTGTCTTGTACTGTCACCACGGGAGCTATCCTATGCGTCCCAGCATGATACCCAAGAGCAAAGCCTGTCATAGAAAGTCCCAAAACAACAATAATCACAACAACATCTGGGCGAGACAGTGTTCTTGAGAAAGAGTTGATTTTATCTTGAAAGTATCGTATTATTCTATTCACGTTATTTATACGTAGTATATTACTATATGGCAACAAGAAAAGCGGCCGGAACGGCACGAAACCTCAGTGATTCAAACCCAAAATATTTGGGTATTAAGTTGTACGCAGGAGAAAAAGCAAACCCAGGATCAATTATCGTACGACAGCGCGGTACAAAGATGCTCCCAGGCAAAAATGTACGCACAGGTGTAGATTACACCCTTTATTCAGTTGCTACTGGAAAAGTAAAATTTACTTCAAAACGTAAAACAAATGTCGACGGTACAACCTCTATAAAGAAAGTTGTAAACGTAGAATAAAATAGCTTTGACAAAAATACCCGCTTCGGCGGGTATTTTATTTTCAGATAATTGTTTTAACGCCTATCTTTTGTAAGACTCTCTGCTACAAGATGTAGAGTGAATGTCTTCTTTACCTTCCCTGCTTTAAGCTCAATCTGATACTCACCAAGCTGTTTTAGTGGAGAAATGAGGTGTATGAGTCCTGGTGGAAAAACAATACGGTATGCAGATTTAATTGCTTCAGATATTTCCATTGCGTGGAGGTGTCCGTACAGTACTCCCTTTTGGTTTACACGCACAGGAATTCGTATATCTTTATTTTCTAGTTGTGCATATGTGGCAAGCAACAACGCTATCTCTTTATCTTCACCCGCTTCTTTTTGAAGTTGAATATGGGCGACTTCTTTTACCACGCTTGTTGTTGCAAGTTTTGCCATCTTTTTCTGAATAAGAAATGCACCATATCCGTCGGCAACTTCAACAACAGAACCTTTTTTTGCTAATTTTTTAACATCAATATGGAGAACTAGTTTCATAGAATTATTTTTTGAGTTCTTCTATCGCACGTAAAAGTTGTACATCTTTTGGGATTTCGCCTTCTGGCGTACTTGTAGCATAAGGCACAACTATATCTGGAGTTATACCACCGTCAGAAATAGATGCACCTTTTGGAGTCAACCATCGTGCAATAGTCACCTTAAGCGATGTGTCAGTGGTGAGAGGGATGAGTTCTTGGACAGAACCTTTGCCAAATGATTGTTCACCAATAAGAATCGCTTTTCCATGATCACGAAGTGCACTTGCTACGATTTCGGAAGCAGAGGCAGATCCACCATCAATAAGAATTATCATTTTTAGATTATCTCCAAAAACATTGAATCCTCGACTACGATATACTTTCTCACCATATTCTCTATTCCCCACTTCACGTACAATTTCTTTGCCTTCAGGTAAGAAAAATGACGCAATATCGACAGCAGACTCTAAATAGCCACCGGGATTACTTCGTAGATCAACAATCAACTTATTAGACACGCCACTGTCATAGAGTTTTCCAAATTCAAGCAAAGCATCACGAAACTTACTGGCTGAATTTTCAGTAAAACTAAAAAGGTGAATTACAAAGACTCCGTCTTTTATTTCTGTTGCAATAGTTGGTACTTCGATAATCGCACGAATGATAGTAAGTTCTAATTCCCGACGTTCGCTTTCACGGATCAAGGTTAGTTTTACTACTGTGCCTGGATCACCATGCATCAACGCTACAGCTTTATCCAAAGACATCCCAAGTGTTGAAACACCATCAATTTTAATAATTCTATCTTTCGCTTTTATACCAGCTTTTTCTGCCGGTGTACCCTTAAGTGGTGTCACTACCGTGATAACTTTATCCTTCATTGTAACCTCCATTCCAACTCCACCAAACGAACCCTTCACACTCTCTGCAAAAGCCTTGGCTTCCTGTGGCGGGAAAAACGTTGTGTATGGATCACCATATGATGAAGCAAGACCTTGAATAGCACCCCATACTTTTTGTTGTGCCTCTATATTTGCAATTGTACTTGTTGAAGAGCTTGCAATTTTGTTTGGTGCAATTTTTGTATCAAGGATTTGCCACGCTTTCCAGAAAGGGGCGAAGTCGACATTTTGAATATCTTGCGGTAAAGCAGTTCCTGCAACCTGTTTTGCAACAACTTCTTCCCAATTATAATTTGAAAGCCCAAGTGCGTATCCGCTATAAAATACACCGCCCGCAAAGAGCACACCTAAAAATAGTTTTGTTCGCATGTAGACATAGTATCCCAGAATTAAAATGAAGGGTCAAATATAAAAAGTAACAATGTGCGGTTAAAAAACCCCACGCATAACGTAGGGTTTTCCTTTAACAACTACTAAACTTATTAGCAGTCGTAAAAGAATGGACTTGGAGAATATTGCCAGTTATACCAATACCGAGCACAACTCGGAGCCGAGAATTTTCGATTTGTTGACTGAATCGTAGCACTGTAAGGCGTGGTGCGAATATTGCTCGTCCCATCGCATCCAAATAAACACCATGTCTGGTACACCCTGTCGGAATCTGTCTACCACGACTTTACCCAGGCTGTTGAAGTAGATCCATTCACCATACGAGTCACTCTGTAGTACATACACTGAAGAACCAGATTGATAGCCTGACCAGATCCAATAGTAACAGCTTTTTCTGACTCACTGTCATAAAACTGAGTGTCTACGTAAGGAGCTGGGAGATCCGAGCTCCAGTACTCAGTTGGCGCAGTACCATACACAGAACCACCGACAGAGTCACCGTAATTATGGAAGTAAGTATCTAGTTCAAAAGCGCTATCGCCATTAATCAAGAACTAGGAAAGACGGGTATAATTATCCCAATATATCCACTGATAAATGAATTTTGAATATTGATCCTGTCCCACATACACTTGCCCAAAACTTGAAACGAAGTTGTTATCAGATGTATTAGAACAAGTTGTTGTTGCAGCACTGGATACATTCGAAATAAAAATGAGTACCGCACTCGCAATGACTTTTTTAACACTATTCACTGTATACCTCTATTTAGTTTGGGTTTGAAGATCGGAGACATCAATCACTTGAGTAAAAATGATGTTTCGATTTATGTTTTGCCAAGAAAAAATTTCTTGCGCAGAGCTAGTAACTTCAATTGAAACTACTAAAGATTCTTTTTGAGTAGTTTGATTGATTTGATCCGAGCTATCTTGTAACGCTTTTGCTAGTTGATAATCTTTTTCAATACTAAGCATTTCAGATTGCATTTGAAAACGCTTTTGACTAAATAGTTCATGATCTCGCAAGTAGGTACTAATGGCACCGTCTAGATTTTCACCTTTTTGCAACACGTAGCCACTAGTGCTTATGTCTTGCTTTACAGTGAAGGAATTGACGGCAACATTTGCACTTTTTGCAACTATACTAAGTTGACGTAATGAAATCGGCTGTATAATGGTCGCACTCGCAAGTACTTGCGTTTGTGGTGCACGTTGCGCCAAATCAATAAGTTCAGTTTGAGAAAACTGCTTTGGGGTATGTGGTTGGGTTTGCAATTGTAATACTGTGAAAAGTGCTCCCATCGCAAGAACTGTAATGATTACGTATTTCATATTTTTTCCTAATTCTGGTTTATGGTTTGGAGAAAGTTTTTGAAACTTTTTATAATGAACTATTCATATTGTGCTCCTTTTTGAAAGAACTGTAGTCTAAACTTACTAAAGATACATGTGAGTGTGTCAAATTTTTGTGTATAACTAATATGATACACTGGTATCGTGATTACACGCTTTGAGACAAAAGTATTTACGTGGATTGACGTACAAAATCCTACACAAGAAGAGATTAATGAGCTTTACAAAGAGTTCAATTTCGACAAATCTATAGCCGAAGAGATGATTCAAAACATTGAACGTTCAAAGGTTCGTTTTTTTGGTACACACACATATGCTGTGTTACAGTTTCCTACAACTGATGGTGTTTTTGCCGGCGGAAAGAAAATGGAAATTGACTTTATAATAGGTACAACATACCTTATAACGACTCATTACGAAAAAATACTTACTGTGCACGAAGTTGCAACAGATACCGCAAATAAGAAAAAACTTTCTACGACAAAAGAACTTTTTGGGGACATAGTCTACAAAGAGTATCGTAAAATAGGTAAACAACTTGAAGACATAGATTTGTTAATTCAAGATATTGTACAAAAAATATTTAGCGGCCCACAACAAATGACAGTTGAGAAAATATCAGAAATCAATCATAGAATCCTTGATTTTAAACGCGCCCTTCGATTTCATAAAGACATCTGGAAACAACTCGAAGACAATGTATTGTTTAGAAGCGAAGCCATGCGACTTAACATCGAGTATCAGAAAATTTGGGGAGCACTTGAGCACTATCAAGAAATTAACCAAAGTCTTCAGGGGACAAACGATTCTTTGGTTGCCTTTAAAACAAATGAAGTTATGAAATTACTTACGGTCCTAAATTTCATAATACTACCAATATCAATTATCCCAACAGCATTAGGACTCGTTTCGACAAGCGAAGGGCAAATATATACAATTTTAGGTTTTTTAGTGGTGTCTTTATTTATATACTCAACATTTAAAAGAAAAAAATGGCTCTAGATATGTTTTACCTGTACAACACAAAAAAAAAGGAGAAAGAAGAATTTGTACCTATTCAGGCACAAGAAGTGGGAATGTATCATTGTGGCCCGACTGTATACAATTACGCACATATTGGCAACCTTCGAGCATATGTTTTTGCTGACACATTACGAAGAATGTTCGAATGGAATAATTTCACTGTAAGGCAAGTCATCAATATTACTGATGTCGGGCATCTTGTAGATGACGGAAATGATGGTGAAGATAAAATGCAAAAAGGAGCACGTCGCGAAGGTAAAACCGCTTGGGACGTAGCAAAATTCTATGAAGTAGCATTTAAAAATGATCTCCTGTCTCTCAACATTTGTACTCAAGACACTCGGTTCCCCAGAGCTACAGAATATATACAAGAGCAAATAGAACTCGTTCAGACACTCGAACAAAAGGGATACACCTACAAAACATCAGACGGTATTTATTTTGACACAAGTAAATTCGACCGCTATGCAGAATTTGCAAAGCTCGACCTCAAAGGTATGGAAGAGGGTGCGCGCGTTGCAATAAACGATGAAAAAAGAAACGCGTCCGACTTTGCTTTGTGGAAATTTTCACCCATAAATGAAAAGCGTGACATGGAATGGGATTCTCCTTGGGGAGTAGGTTTTCCTGGTTGGCACATAGAATGCTCTGCGATGAGTGAAAAGCTCCTAGGGACGCCTTTTGACATCCACACGGGCGGTATAGACCACATCCCTGTTCACCATACAAATGAGATAGCGCAGTCAGAATGTGCATTAGGACACGAGTACGTTCATTATTGGATGCATAACGGGTTTTTAAATATTATAGGCGGCAAAATGGCAAAGTCCGGAGACAACTTTATTCGCCTTCAAACACTCATCGACCGAGGTATTAATCCCCTCGCCTATCGCTACTGGCTTCTTACTTCTCACTATCGGAGCACAATCGACTTTTCATTTGAAGCTGTCGAAGCGGCAGGAAAAGCACTCACTCGTTTGTACGACTTTTATCTTACTCTTCCAGACACTGATAATAAAATAAATACAGAAATAATAGAAAAATGTCGAGCTTCAATTTCAGACGATCTTAATACTGCTCAAGTGATTGCCTTTGTTTGGGATTATATAAAATCAGATGACGCGCCTGAAAACAAAAAAGTAACCCTTAACGAGATTGATAAAATTCTTGGACTTCAATTGTCATCACAAATAAAAACTACTATTCCAGAAGATATTGTCGCACTTGCTGAAAAGCGCATTCTCGCACGTAAAAATAAAGACTGGGCTGAGTCAGATAGAATTCGAGATGAAATAGAAACGAAAGGGTTTATTGTGAAAGATACACCTGATTCTTACAGTATTACTCAAATATAAATACAAAAAAACCCTGCACGCATAAAACTACGTGCAGGGTTCATGTGAGTTCTACCTTCAGATTTTAATGCAAGCTGACTCTATTCTACATGCATTGTCGGGCATAGGGCAACACCAAGTCCATTTACCATTTTTTTCAAACATCAAGCAAAAAACCATGGCTGAATTTTCTAGATTTCCTTCTTCGTCGCGACTTTCTTCGCCGCGACTTTCTCCAGCTCCAGGAATATCTTTTTCTGATAACCTTGTTCCATAAAATGATATTATTTTTTTTTCTTCCCAACTCCTCGGAATCCTTTCTGGATTCCTTAACAGAGTTTCGAAAATATTAGCGTCGAGAGGTACTAACCCACTGCCGATCAAAGAATCAAAGAACTTTTTTTCAGATATATAGTGATCCGGATATTGAACTTTAAATCGATAAAAAACAACTTTGTTAAGGTCCAGATCCACCAATGCTAGAGCTCGACTGTCCTCTGATATTACTGTGGAATTTTGTTTGGGTATAATGGGCGCGCCTTCACGTTTTAGGAATTCTACGTATTGGAACTCATTATTTCGATCAATTTGAATTATGTTTGTCATCTAAAACTCCAGTTTTTTTGGAAAAGAACATAAGTGGTAAGTGCAGGGGCCGACATTGTCGCAATGTATTAATATTATACTTGTATATATTTGTCAATATATTGTTGCATATAAAATAAAGACCAGGCTGAGTCAGATAAAATTCGTGGTGAAATAGAAACGAAAGGATTTATTGTGAAAGATGTAGCAGAAGGATACGAAACATCTAAAAAATTGCAAAAAAAGCCTCGACTACTCCTTGTAATCAAGACTTCGTCCAACCAAACTGCAAAAGAAATCTTTTGCAGTTTGGTTAGAAAAAGAATCCAAAGGCGAGCTAACGTCCGAAAATAGGGATTTGCTGAATCGAATCTTTAGACAAGTATAAATACAACAGGCGACCTCCACTATGGGTCGCTTTTTTAGCCCAAACTTATTCCTATATATTTTAACTCTTTTCTTCTTTACACATATTCTGGCACAGTCCGAGCAACCAGATTCTAAAAACGTGACGAATGGTCGAACGCTCCCAAATGACACAATTCATGCACTACAATATAGTCTGCAACCTTCTTTACTAATAGTCGAAGGTACCTGGTCACAAGTAAATTTCTTCTAGAAATTTACTTGTTATTCTTACAGAATCTGTACACCTTTCGTATTTTTTCAAAACAAAGCTTCTCAAAAATATACTCAAGGTTTTCAAGTCCCTTCCGAAAGCTTTACTTTCTGGACTGCGCAAAATACAAAAGTCCCACAAATTTGTGGGACTTTTGTATTTTGCGCAGTCGAAGGGACTTGAACCCTCAACCTCTGCCGTGACAGGGCAGCGCTCTAACCAGTTGAGCTACGACTGCATCCGTGTAAGTACTTTATAGCATACAATTTTTATTAAAAAAACCGTACGCTATGGTGTCGATAGGTGGACTCGAACCACCGACCTTAGCTTTATGAGTGCTATGCTCTAACCACCTGAGCTATATCGACATGTGTCACTTCATATCTGAGACCTTGTATGGGTGACTTGGTAGCGGGAATCCGAATCGAACGGATGCCTTCAGGTTATGAGCCTGACGAGCTACCTCTGCTCTATCCCGCTACATGCGATCATAGCACAAAAGGGTCTTTTTTCAAAGCTTTATTTTAAACTATTATTTTACCCAGCCCTTTACTTTCAAAGCTACTTCAGCGGCTTGCTGCTCTGCTTCCTGTTTTGACTTCCCTTCACCCTCCGCTATCTTTTCTGATCCAAAATATACAGCAACCACAAAACGTTTGTCATGATCTGGACCCAATTCCTGCTCTACTTTATACAAAGGAGTTACTCCAATGTGTTCTTGCACTTTTTCTTGAAGTAAACTTTTTGGATCTTTCCAGAGGCCGTTTTTCACTACATCTTCTGTCTTAATAAGAATAGTGTCGCGTACAAATGTATAACATACTTCATACCCTTGATCTAAGTAAAGTGCACCTAAAAAAGCTTCATATGCATCAGCCAATATTGAAAGTCGTGCACGTCCAGTGTCTTTTGCTTCACCCTTCGAAAGAAGCATGTAATCGTTCATCTCAAGATCATTCATTGCAATACTACCGATGATTTGTGCGTTCACCAGTGCAGCTCGATACGAAGTAAGGTCCCCTTCTTGCTTATTTGGATATTTCTTATACAAAAAGTCGGTCACGATAAGCTCAAGCACAGCATCGCCCAAAAACTCTAAACGCTCATTATGAGCAAGTCCCGTGCGAGGATTTTCGTTGATATATGAACGGTGAATAAACGCCTGTTTGAGCAAGTTTCTGTCTTTAAACGTAACGTTTACTTTTTTCTCAAATTGAGTGAGGTCTTTCATGAATATTTTCTAATTCGTACCCTAGAATGGCTATTTATGCAAATAAAATTACTTTTTGAGAATAACCTGAACCGCCTTAGAAAGAATTGGAAGCAAGTCTGGATAGAGTGGCAATTCAATAATTTCTTGGACAGGAAACCATTTTGCATCATCAAGTCCACCTTCGCTAGTGAATTGAATTTCTTGGAATGGCGCTTGTGCGGTGTAGTATGTGACATGTTTTCTTACACGTTTCTTTTCCAAATTTACCGCTACATATTCATTCTCGCCGATCTTTTCTTCAATAGTAATAGGTAATCCAAGCTCCTCACGTACACGTGTCACAGTTGCGTCAACATCATCCAAACCGTCCTCTAAATGACCTTTTGAAAGAGTCCATTTACCAAATATATCGTGCACAAGAGCAAAATATACTCCCCCATCAGCATTTCTTGCATAGACTACAGCACCTCCAAGACGTTCTATTGGGAGAAGTGAGGTGTCTTCAGTCTTCTTTTCTACTACTTCCTTATCTTTTTTCTTTTCAAATTTACCCGGTTCACCCATTTCTTTATAAATAGCTCCGAGCACTCCATTTACAAATTTTCCACTTGTTTCTCCTCCAAAATTTTTTGCAAGTTCAATTGCCTCATCGATAGCTACTTTTGGAGGTACCTGTGTTCTATCTCCGTATAAAAGTTCTGCCAAACCAAGACGAAGTACATTGCGGTCTACATTTGCAATTCTTTCTAGTGGCCATTCGGGCGCAGCTTTAGTAATTATCTCATCGAGCGTCCCTCGTTTTGTGAGGGTAAGCTGAAGCAGGTCTGAAGAAAAATCTTTGAGTTTACCACCGAGTGCAAACTCTTCAGTATTTCTCTCGAGAGAGTTTTGAAATTCGTCTTTATATTCTGTGGGTGACACAATCCAACCACGCATGTCTCCTTCAAAGAGAGTTTGGACTACTACAGATCTAGCAATATGACGATTAGACATAAAAGAACATTTTTATTGTAACATAAAACGCTCAAATACTTGAGCGTTTTATGTTTTACTTTGCTTTCTTGGCAACAGCTTTAACTGGCGTCTTCTTCGCAATCTTCTTGTCGAGTTTTCGTTGAAGCGCTTTTACAGGCTTACCTTTGTAGGTACCTGTTTCTTTTGAGGCTGTGTGATTGAGGCGGATACCATCCTCTTTTGTCTTAACAACAGGCACGTTTGTAAGTGCGTGATGACTTCGACGATTTCGGGTATGCCCGCGCGTGTGTCGCATTCGTACTACCATATGGCAACCAGTATACAACAGAATATGAAAATAAAAAAGAGCCCGTCGCCTCTCGCGACGGGCTCATGCTGCCACCTCAGTTTTTGCCTGGATAATGCAATCCAGGCGAGTAATATACAGACTGGTTGCATCTAAACATATCTTATCTTGTTTAAAATTTTTTCTGAGCTGTCTGACTACCGCATTGATGAGATTCGGCTCATTCTGTTCGCTAAACCCTTGAAGAACCAGTCCAACATCCTGAACAACTCTTTTGAGCTCCTGAGCATCGGACTGTCTACAGACAAAAGTCTCCCTTTGTCGGAACAACCAATGCAGAAGCTCTTTGGTTCTGTTTTCGTCCATCTCATACCTCCTAAAAAAGATACACTCAATCTACCTGTTTCCCAATGTTTTTGCAAAATGACTTTCTGTGAACTTGAGATAAACCAAATATTTGTATTGTCTCACGATGTTTTTTTGTCCCATAGCCTTTATGAATATGTAAACTATATTGCGGATACTTTTTTTCCAAACTCCCCATATATCTGTCACGTACCACTTTTGCGATAGTTGCAGCAAGTGCAATAAGAGGTTCTTTACTATCCCCCCTAATGATTGATTTTTGATGAATGTATTCTTCAGGAAGTTTTAGTCCACCATCCAAGAAATACTTGTCTTCAAAAACACCTTCAACGTTTTTTATTCCTTCATACATACAAGCTCGAATTGCAGGAACAATACCTTTTGTATCTATGAAGTGTGCACTTTTAAAAACCACACTCCAATTAATCTTTTTTTCTTTCTTCCAAACAAGAGCTTTTTCGTACCACTTTTCCCTTTCTTTTTTTGTAGCCTTTTTAGAGTCTCGGATACCTGAAAGAAGTTGCGTATATTGCGTTCTTGAAAGTGCAGTACGCGCAACCCCAACAGCCACAGGACCCGCGAGTGGTCCACGCCCAACTTCATCAATACCAAGTGTACAGAAGGTCTTTTTTGGACTATTTTTCACTCTTACACTCTACCAGGTATACTGAAGGAAATGGAGCCATTTATTCATCTTCACACACACTCGCATTACTCCCTTTTGGAAGGTCTGGCAAAAATAGATCAGCTTATAGATCGTGCCAAAGAATTTGAAATGCCCGCACTTGCTATTACAGAAAATGGCAATATGTACAGCACGATTGAGTTTTACGAGCAATGCAAAAAGTCTGGCGTAAAGCCGATTATCGGTCTTGATGCTTTTGTGGCTACACGTACTCGTTTTGATAAAGATAGTAAAGAAGATACACGACGACACCGACTGACACTACTTGCAAAAAACGAAGTTGGCTACAAAAATCTGATTAAACTGGTCACCCAATCAAATCTCGAGGGATTTTATTACAAACCACGTGTCGACAAAGAACTTTTGCGTGCTCATAGTGAGGGACTTATTTGTCTTTCTGGCGGCCCAGGGGGTGAACTTTCTAAAACCGTCATCATCGACAAAAAACGAGCAGAGGTAGTTGTACGAGAACATCAAGAGATTTTTGGTAAAGAGAACTATTTTATTGAAATCGTCGCTCAAGTTGCATACGACAACGCAAAACCTATTCGTGACGGACTCATAGCCCTCGCAAAAGAACTCGACGTGCCACTTGTAGGCACACAAAATATTTACTATCTAAATGCCGACGACAGAGATGCACATGAGGTACTTGTTGGTATTCAGAACGAAGGTCGTGAAAATAAATATGGATTTGGAAGTGACGATTATTCATTCATCGACACAAAAACAGCAACGAATTATTTTAGAGATATTCCAGAAGCAATTGCCAATACAAGAAAAGTTGCTGACATGTGCAATCTGGAACTCACCCTTGGTAAATGGGTATTCCCAAATATTGAAATCCCTGAAGGTAAAACTGCAGACGAAGAATTGCGAAGGATAGTGTTCTTAGGATTTCAAAGACGTGGTGTCGAACAAACAAAAAGTACACTTATACGCGTAGAATACGAACTTTCAGTGATAAAACAAAAGGGTTACTCGCCTTACTTCCTCGTGGTTGCTGATCTTCTTGCGTATGCACGAACACATGGAATCTTGTCGAACATTCGTGGATCAGTGTCTGGATCAATGGTGACGTATCTTTCGGGTATTACTAACATCGACCCTATCGAGTTTCAAATTCCTTTTGAACGTTTTTTAAACCCAGAACGTCCATCTGCACCAGATATCGACATGGACTTTGCCGATGACAGACGCGACGAAATGATCGAATACGCCCGCAAGAAATACGGATCAGATCGTGTAGCTCAGATTGGAACTTTTGGTACCATGGCCGCACGTGGCTCTGTGCGCGACGTTGCGCGTGCTATGAAATATGAGTACGCTGTGGGTGACAAAATCTCCAAACTCATTCCCATAGGCTCACAGGGATTCCCAATGACAATTGAGCACGCGCTTGAGACAACACCAGAGCTCAAAGAGCTCTACGACAAAGACCCAAATACAAAAGCGATTATTGATACGGCAAAAAAAATTGAAGGGTGTGCACGTCACGTGTCAGTACACGCCGCAGGAGTTGTTATTTCCCCGTCTGCACTTACCGACTTTACACCACTACAATACGACACTAAAGGTGAGAAAAAAATCATTTCTCAATACGACATGTACACCATTGAAGAAGCAGGACTTCTCAAGTTTGACTTCCTTGGTCTTAAAAACTTAAAGATCATCAAGAACACTATTGGTCTTATTGAAAAGAGATTTGGGATTTTGATTGATATCGACAAAGTTCCTCTTGATGACACAAAAACGTTTGAGATGCTTGCGCGCGGTGAGACTGCCGATCTTTTTCAATTAAACGGTGACGGAATGACAAAGTATTTGGTAGATCTCAAACCATCAACGATTCATGATATAAACGCCATGGTTGCGCTCTACCGTCCGGGCCCTATTCAATTTATTCCTGAATATATTGCCCGCAAACACGATCGTAGCAAAATTTCATATCTCGACCCCGCACTCGAACCGATTCTCGAAAAGACATACGGGATTTTAGTATATCAAGACGACCTCCTTATGATGGCAAACCAGCTTGCTGGCTACACGTGGGGTGAGCTCGACAAATTCCGCAAAGCGGTAGGAAAAAAGATTCCAGAAGAAATGGCCGCTCAAAAAGAAAAATTTATTAAAGGCTGTATTTCTTATTCTCACTGGTCTGAGTCTAAAGCAAAACAAGTATGGGGTTGGATTGAACCTTTTGCGGCGTATGGATTCAACAAAGCACACTCGGTGTCATATGGCTGGGTGGCATATATTACTGCATACCTCAAGGCAAACTATGCTGCAGAATATATGGCAAGTGTGCTTTCTGCCGAGGCAGGTGATACAGAAAAAGTAGCTCAATCTATCGATGATTGTAAAAAGCTCGGCATTCTCGTTCTTCCTCCAAACGTAAACTTTAGTGATGGATCTTTTACCGTAGTTCCCAATAAAGAAACAAGTAAAGACGAAATTCGTTTTGGACTCTATTCAATAAAAAACTTTGGTGAAGATATTGCAAATGGAATTATCGACGAACGAAATGCAAACGGTCCATTTACTTCCCTTTCAAGTTTCTTGCAAAGAGTCACGCACAAAAATGTAAACAAGAAATCCGTTGAAGCGCTTGTGATGTCGGGTGCCCTTGATGACCTTGGTGACCGTAGTACTCTCTATGGAAATGTAGAAAATATTCTTGAGTACCACCGCAATCATATGCAAAGTGACGCATCGCAAGGAAGTCTCTTTGTGATGCACGACGACTTTCATGATATTCGTCTCAAAGAAGTTTCTGCTATTTCTACTGATCAAAAACTTCAATGGGAAAAAGAACTCCTCGGACTCTTCATTTCTGGTCACCCACTCGACAAATGGAAACATATATTCGAAAAAAAGACTGATAACTTTGCAAAACTAAAAACTGACGCTTGGGAAGACGGTGCAACGGTGCGTGACCTTGGCTGCATTATTCAAGAAGTCCGTGAGATAGATACAAAAAAGGGTGAGAAAATGTGTTTCCTTAAGCTTGCAGATCTAACTGGCACCGCAGATGGAGTTGTATTTCCTCGTACGTATAAAGAACTCAAAAGTCTTTTTGTACCAGATACATGTCTCGCTATCAAAGCAAAAGTCTCACTTCGCAATGACGAAAAATCTTTTATTATAGAAGAAGCGAGGAAGATTTAGATTTACCGAAAGTATTCCTCCGTTCTTTTTATTGCTTTTTCGTACCACTCGTTTGGATATTCATGGAGTGCAAGCTTCAAGCGTTCTCCCGCTTCCCTTTCCCATTTTGCACCTCGCGAGGTGTGCCAGTCTGGCATAAAGTAAAGACCTTGAACGTGCCCTGAGGCAAGGAGTGCTTCGTACACATCGGTAAGCACATGATTGCAATATTCTGCGTCTGGATTGCACGTGAGCCAATTGCGCACAAGCCGCTGCAAATGCTCCTCAAGCATTGTCTGATTAAACACATGTACACCCTCCTTCAATGCTTCGTCTATTGCATGCTGAAACAGTAAAATATTTTTAGAGTACGATCCCATGCCTCCTGTTGTCATTGGACCCGAAATCATAAAAAGGGGCTGAGGCATTTTTGCCGCAACTTCGCACACTAGATCACCAATCAATTTAAAATCATCCGCAGTTCTTGCTCTTTCTATGTGAACATCTTCCCAGTGTGGACAGACAACAACCCGGGCAAAAAATGGTTCTGAGTTTTCGTATGAAAATGAAGATGTTTGCACAACAGAATACAGTATACGCCTATTTCAATTTTAACAAAAAGAGTGGTATTATCGAGCAATCGTATGGGTTTGCCTATACAATATTGCCAGATCGTCTAAAGGTAGGACAACAGCCTTTGAAGCTGTGTATCTTGGTTCGATTCCAAGTCTGGCAGCCAACTTGTGCTAGCACGAGATACGTGTTGTAATATGGAACTTGAGCTAGCTCATGTTACGTTCAAATCCCTGACACCCACGCCAAAATTGGAAATCGGAATTGGAAGCCGAAACGGGATCGCGCCGAAGGCGCGACACAAACGCATTCCCGCCGAAAATTCCCGAGTCCGCATTAATAGTTTTAATCATTTGGATTTTGCTCGAAATAGTTTCGAACTTTGTCCAATACACACCGCCATGAGAACTTAGTATCAGAGTGAACCCAGATACTTTTTATTGTATAATTATAAACATGAACAATTTAGTAAAAATATTCAGATAGTTCTAGAAATTTTAGAAGATGAAAGAAGTGGGAGAGTTAAAGAAGCCTTACAAAAAATGGCCTTTGATTATTCTATGACTTGGGTATACCAAACTAAAACCGGAGAATTATTTCCTAGATCTGAAAAGAATATTGAAAAAGAGCTTGAAAATGTTTATCAAATCAAAGATAGAGAATATGATATAAAAAATATCACAGAAAACGAAACTATTGTTATGGTTGAGCTTGTGGAAAGCTATTCTGATCTAAAAAGTGGAAAAGTTTACAGAACACCCCTTGTGTTAGTTCTTGAAATTGAGAATGGAAAAATTAAAAAAGGGCGTCATTATTGTGATCCAAAGATTTCATATTTGTATTTGTCAAAAAATGAAATAAGTAAAATTTTTGAGTGATTCAACTTACCTCAAATGATCTCGCCTAAACATGCTGTAATACCCTTACAAGGCCTTACCTGTGGGGTACTTAACTCACATGTCCCGCCAAAAAATAGAATCGCCATTTTTGCTAAAATTCGGAGCTATGCCTCGCGACGCTCCGAATTTTGACGAAAAAACGAATTCCGAAACTTGGCTGTGTCTCCTGAATAAAATCCGAACTTTTTTCCAACAAAATTCTGATGTGGAATGATACGCACCACGTTTGCTCCTTACAGAATCTGTACACCTTTCGCATTTTGAGTACAAAACGCCCAAGGT
>Ga0105048_10000454_pt1 | contig 62819 bp, 51 predicted proteins | sample MAT05_FD_78382 | JGI IMG/M metagenome (GOLD analysis project Ga0105048, IMG submission 78382) | Freshwater microbial communities from Lake Fryxell liftoff mats and glacier meltwater in Antarctica - MAT-05 | ecosystem: Environmental > Aquatic > Freshwater > Ice > Liftoff microbial mat | place... | reverse complement strand
TTCGGCTTCGACATCGGCTTCGACATCGGGAGATCGGCTTCGGCTTTCACCTGAAGTCGAAACCCCGCTCTGCGTGATTGCCGCGCAAACTCCATTGAATCCTCGAACAGTGCTAGATCAAGGGCTAGTACTTGGGCTCGTTCCCCAGCGGGCGGGGAGGTTTGACGCTTGATGTGGCGGTCGCGGTCGTCGGCTTCGTAGCGGAGCGGGGCGGGTCAGCTGCGATGCTTGCGGTGACCGGCGGATCGGGATTCGTGGCGGACGAGGTCGGCCTTGGGCGAGCTGCCGATGACGAGAGGGCCCTAGCCGATCTCGAACGAGCCAGGGACCGGCTCGAGGAAACCGTCGAGCGCCATCGAGATCAGCACCAGCCGGGGCTTGTCTCGGCTCGTCGGCCCTGGCGAAACATCCATCATCGAAGCCTGGCGGCGGATTCGTCGCGAGCTTCAAAGAATCGGCCAGCGGCTTCTCCTCGAGCTTTGATTGCTCGGGTGGATCAGTGAGAACCAGGCCGTCCTCAGGCCCAATCTTGATGCCGTGCAAATGCCCGAGCAAGCGACAGCCAATGATCGGCTGGCCATAGGGCAGCACGCTCATGTCGATCTCGACGAGCTCGATCTCGCCGTCGCCGCGCAGCCAAATCCCGGCGCAGATGCTGGGGGCGCGCGGAATAACAAGATCGCAGGCCTCCGACGAACCGACCAGCGTCAAAGGCGTTGTGAGCGGCTGCGTATTTGGAAACAGACGGTCGGCGAACGTCACGTGCCCCAGCACCGCGGGCGTCAGACGCTTTCGCACGGTAAGGAACTGACCGGAGGGGTCGGCTACCGTCAGGTCGATGGCCTGGAACACCGTGCCGCGCACGCGCAGCGTTGCGCCGTGCACCAACATTCCACGGGTGGAGACTGCACCGTCGACATGGATCGAATCTGGCATCGACATCGCCTCTTCGGTGAGCTCGAACTCCAGCTGTCCATCGCGGCGGTGCCGGACGAGCGCATGGCTCGGCATCGTTGCGGGCACCTGAATGCCTGCATTCGTGCCGGACCCCACAGTCGTGGAAGGCTGCGTCAGCTCATACATCCCCGCTCGAGGTCGCATGGTCGAACAGCCCGATCAGATTTGCGTCTGCCGACGGAGATTGCAGCGCCGCGGGGCGGCCCAGCTCCCGTTCCGTTTCCAGATCGCTGCGCGGGCAACTCAGGACGCGTGTGTTTGCACCGCCGCTTCGCTTAGACAGCGTGCTTGCGCACCACGTTTGGCCGCGGCGGAGGCGGGCCTTTCGGTTTGGCGTGCGTCTGCTTAGCGATGCTGCGCTTCACTCCGCCAGCGCCACCTTTCGGCGCTGGGGTCGCAACCTCGGGCTCGGCTGCGGCAGACGCCGCCGGAGCTGCTGCTGCTGCTGCTGCTTCGACAGCGCTGGCGGCTTCGTCCTTGTCTCTGCAACAGTTCTTGTACCGCTTCCCAGAGCCGCAGTGGCAGGGGTCCGTTCTTCCGATCTTCATTCGCGCTTCTCCACGGAGCCGGATTTTGGCACATCTGAGACCGAAGGTCCCGAAGCAAGCGAAGAGTGGGGCTGCCGCGACGCTCGGGGTCGGAATAGGCGAGCCGCCGTCGAGCGTAGGGCGCTCATCCGCGTTGCCCACGCCTGTTTCGCCGCTCTTTTGGCGCAGACCGCCGCCGTCACCGAGGCCGGCGCTTGCCCGTCCACGTTGCAAAACTGCAGTCGTGGCACTCGCACGCTGCCGCGCAAATTTGCTCGCCCACCTGCTCACAGGTTGGAGATTCGCAGCCCAGGGCGATGAGTGCGTGCAGTGCCAGACCAGCGTGAACGGCGAATGCGACGTGGGTGCGGTAAGATTCAGCGATGCGTAGCTTTTGGTTCACAGCACTCTGCTGTGGCGCATGTGGCGCACGTACGAGCCTCGAACCGCGAACGAGGCACGCGCCCAGCGCCGCCCCAAAACAACCGGCAAGCTGATTTAGTTGCCGAGCAACAGCCGGCTGACGGCGGAGAGCATCGGGCCCTTTTCAGTGCGGCCGTTCAACATCGCGCCGACGGCTGCCTTCGCGTAGATGCGCAGCGTCTTGGCCACTGTCTTCGCGTCGAGGATGCTGGTGAACTGATCGATCAAGCCGAACGGCAACATGGTGGGGATGAAGCCGCGCGCGTACTCGAGCGCATAGCAGTGATCTGGCATGCGGTAGCCGCGAGCCTCGCCCTTGGGCATGTGATGACAGTCGCCCGGCTTGAAGATCATGCGCTCGCCGCCTTCGTCGAAGGCCCACTGCTCGCCTTCGAGGATCATGAAGTAGTCGTCGGAGGTGAAGCGACCGCTGAAGCCCTCTGTGCCGATCGGCGTGCCGAAGATGATCACGTACTCGTAGAGCGAGGCGTGCAGCACCGTCATTTGCCCCATGGCGCCGCCGGCGACATTGAAGACCCACTCGTCTTCCATGTTGATCTGCCCGGGGAAGCGGCCATTCAGCTGCTCGCGAACCACCCGCGCTTTGTCGTGCAGATTGCCGCCAGCAGCAACGGCAGTCTTGGCGGCGGTGTGGAGGGTGTCGGGGTCGAAGATGAACGCCATCGGTGATGCCTAGCTTGCGGGTTGTTCGTCGACCTGCGCGGTCGTGGCGCCCGGCTGCGCGGCGCGCACTTTGACTCTGCCTTCCGCGCCGGAGTTGTCAGCGCCGTCGTACACGAGACCGAATGGCGCCTTGTGGCTGCCGAAGATGCGGTCGCAGACAGTGAAGAACTGCCCGTAGTTGTACTTGTTCGCCTTGTGATGGAGCGTGTGGTGCGCGGTGTTGTTGATGAAACCCCAGCGCACCCAGGTCACGCGCTCGTGGATGAACGTGCTCCACACCTGGAGGAACATGATGAACCCCAGGTACACCCCGGCGTGCATCGGCAAGATGAACGCGAGCAGGTGATGCGGGAGAGCTTGCGCGAAGCTGTCGAGCGGGTGAAACGCCATGCTCGTCCACGGTGACGGCGTACGGAACTGGTGATGGTGCAGGTGAATTTTCTTGTAGATGAGCGGGTGATGCAAAAGGCGGTGGGCCCAATACACCAGCGGCTCGGTGAACAAGAGCACCAAGATCACGCTCAGGAACAGGTACGGCACACCGTAGTCGCCGACGCTGGTGTAGACCTTGCTCTTGCCGGTCACTACCCAGTGATGAATCGGCGCCGTGATCACGGCGTTGCCGAACACGTTGCACACCGACCAGAGCCACTCTTTTTTGCGTAGCTCACGCTCGCGCGGGATGGCGTCTCGTTCCCCGGGGAAGAAGCGCTCGCGGCGGATGACGCAGTAGTAGAGCCAGCTCGTGCCCGAGGTGAGCGGGTAGAAGAGCATGCCCCCGATGAAAAGGATGGCAAACGAAGCCAGCACTGACTCGGGCGCGATGATGGACTCGACGGTCAGGCTCACGAAGAGGCTCCTGCTTGCCGCTCTACCAGAAACACGCCGGCGCGTCCCAAAGGGTGGGGCTTTTTTTCAGTAGAGCACTGCCGCGCCGATTCGCGAGCCAAGGCATGTGAATCCAAGGAGACTTGGTCTAAGTTCGGCCTCGGAGCGTGCAAGCCGGGGATCTCATCCAATCGCGCTATCGGCTCAATCGCGTCCTTGGTTCGGGTGCGAGCGGGTCCGTGTGGGCTGCCAAAAACGAGCTGATCGATCGCGACGTTGCGCTGAAAATCATGCGCCCGGACGTCGCTGAAGACGCAGTGGCGTTGCAGCGCTTTTTCAACGAAGCGAAGGCCAGCGGCCGGGTGCGCAGCTCCAGCATCGTCGAGATCCTCGATCTGGGGCAGGCCGAAGACGGCTCGCCGTTCTTGGTGTTCGAGCTGCTCGACGGTGAAGGCCTCGACCAGCGGCTCGCCCGCGAAGGCACGCTGGAGGCCGAGTTCGGCTGCGAGACCTTTTTCTCCGTGGCCAAAGCGCTCGACCTTGCCCACGGTCAGGGCATCATTCACCGCGATCTCAAGCCGGCGAACATCTTTCTGCACACTGATCCCGAGGGAAAGATCGTCGCCAAGATCCTCGACTTCGGCATCAGCAAAGTCTTCGAGACGAACAACAACTTCACGCTGACCCGCACTGGCACCGTCGTGGGCTCGCCCGCGTACATGGCGCCAGAGCAGGCCTCGGGTCGCGAAGATCTCGACGGCCGCGCCGATGTTTGGTCGCTCGGGGTCGTGATGTACGAGGCGCTGTCGGGCACGCTGCCGCACGAGGCGCCGAACTACAACGCCCTGATGGTCCGCATCCTGACCCAAGACGTCGACCCGCTGATCACCCGCAAACCCGAGCTGCCCCCCAGCTTGGCTGGGCTGGTCGACACCTGTCTGCGCCGCGACCGCGACCAGCGCGCCAACTCCGCGGGCGAGGTCGGGAAGCAGATCGAACGAGCGCTCAACGAAATCAAAGCCGTCCGTTTCAGAGCCATCGGTCGCCGGGCCTCCGACCGCACCCAAGGCTTTCGGCGCCGGGTATCCGACCTCGTCCCAAACGGCGACGCCCAAGACGGCTCCCCGCCCCCGACGAAGCTCATTTTGGCGGCAGGCCTCGGCGCCGTGCTCGGCGGCTGCCTGATCGCCATCCTGTTCTTGCTGCTGAAATAGCCGCCTACACGCGCAAGCGAGATATTTACCGCCAAGGAGCTCATGCGGCGGAGCGGACGTTCACTGTGTGAGCATCAGAGTTTTTTGTGGGTGTGATGGGAGCGACTCGCCAGACGCGCCTCATCCTGGACCGCTCGGCGCACGAACAAAAATCCACGCTCACACAGTGAGCAGTCCGTTCGGCACACTCGGACTCCTTGGCGGTCAATATCTCCTCTCCAAAGCGTCCGAGGCGACCGAGCGAGTTGACCCCTCAAGCCGCGGTGAGCAGATTGGCGCCAACATGTGTCCGAGCTGCCGAACCCACGCTCCGCTCGTTTACCGAGGCATCCGCGCGTATTGCTCTGCCTGCGGCGCGAAAAGATCAGTTCTTTCAGGCTCTTCACTGACCCACGCGGGTCAGCCCGCGCAGGTGGGTGGCGCCATGGTGCAGGTGGTGGGCTGGCTCACGCTGATGTTCGGGGTGTCGTTCAGCGCGCTGATCGGTCTGATTGTGTGGGCATTCGCAACGGGCATGGCTGCGTTCATCACCTTCGGGGTGATGTCGCTGATGACCCTCGGCGTGTTCTTGCTCCTGCGCAAGGGCGGGCAAAAGCTGAGCGAGAGCGGTGACGACACGCGCGACCTGCGGCGTGAGCAAGCGCTGTTCGCGCTGGCCGCCAATCATGGCGGTGCGCTGCAGGCGATGCAGGCGGCTCGAGCGCTCGACATGCCCATGAAAGAGGCCGACGAGTTCATGACTCGGCTCGCCAAGCGTCGCCAAGATGTGGACGTCGAGCTCGGCGACGAAGGTGAAATCTTCTACACCTTCGGCGGCGTCGTCGCGATGGGCCCGGGTGGGGTGAAGGCCGCCTCGTCGTGGGGCCATGCAGGGGCACAGGGTGCCCAGCGTGTTCGGGTAGGCGCCCATGAAGCCTCAAGCGCGCCATCCGCGCGCGCCCCATCGGCTCGCGCCGCCGACGAGATTCGTCAAAAGAACGCGATCGACGCTGAGTTCGAGTCGATCGAAGAAGAGCAGCGCTCCCAAAACCGGCGCTGACTCGAACCAGCGCGGACTCAGGCTACTCTCGCGCTGGGGACATGAGCACTGCCTACCCGCTGCTCGAAGACTACTTGCGCAAGTTGCCGCGAGGCTTCGACTCGCATCCACAATGCGCCATCAAGGCGTCGGTCATTCGCGAGGCGCTGCACCTGCACGGCAAAGCGTTGGCGGATGACCCGGCGCTGCCCGCTCCTATCCGCTCGCTTGTCGCCAGCCCGCCCCCGGTCAGCACCTTGATCTCGGAGGTGCTGTCGAACGCCACCTTGCTGACCATTTGTGATGTGCACTTCATGGGAAAAGATCGTCTGGCGTGGGACTGGATGCACGAGACAACCCGCAGGCTGCTGCGCACGGTGCTGTACCGGATTCTGTTCTCGGTGATCTCCCCAGAGCGCCTCATGGCGGGTGCCTCCCATCGTTGGCAGGCGTTTCGCCGCGGCACGGAGCTCACCTTGATTGACAGGCACCCCGGCGCCGCACGCATGCGACTCACTTATCCCACTCACCTGCACACCGAGATGACGCTCCATCTGCTGACCGCCGGGCTGCAAGCAGCGATCGAGAGCACGGGCACGCACTCCGCCAGCGTGATTGTGGAAGCCATCACGCCTGTTGAAGGGGTGTTTCTTGCCTCGTGGAGCTGATCTTCAGTCAGGCGCTCGGTGGCTGCATGAATGTCGATCACGAGCAGCTTCTCGGCGCGAGCGCCCACCTCACTCTTGGTGCACTGAGATGATGGTGCTGCCCACGAGCGCTCCCTGATCGTCGCGGGCAGACAGCTGACCCGCGAGCTGGCCGCTGGCTTCACCGTATGCCAGCGAGCCCGCGGCCGTGAAGGTGCCCAACGTCGGCAGCTCCAGCACGAGATCGGCCTGGTATGACGCGACGTCCGCCAGCGACAGCGTCCCGCTCACGCTTCCCACCTCGCCGACAGTCGCGCTCGGCGCCTTCGTCGTGATCTTGCCGGAGACGCTGCCATCGCCCGCTACTTCGATCTCGGCGGTGGCGAAGATGGAACTGCCGGCGACGTCGGTCTGCACGGCCACGTCACCCACGTAGGCACCTTCTGCAGCAGTGTCACCTGCGGCACCTCCGCCGCCGTCGGCGTCGCCGCACGCTTGAAAGAGCCCCATCAAACCCAGTCCCACCAACAATGAACGCCACATTTTTCGCCCCTCTCGCTTTCAGATCGCTCGTCAGAACGCCCAGCCTGCGCCCGCCTGGAAGCTGAGCGCAGGGACCACCTCGCTACCGATGGCGAGATCGAGTTCGAACGGTTTCAGCACCGCGAAGAACCCCTCCGCCGGGCTGCGTGCGACCTCCTCGGTGACGACGCGATCGACCGTCCTGTCCTGGTCGACGATGTTGAACTCGACACGTCGGTTCCTCTCGCGACCCTCTTCGCTCTCGTTGTCCGAGAGCGGCATGCTCGAACCGAACCCTTTCGAGCCGAGACGGCCGGCCGCGATGCCCGCCTTGTCGGTGAGGTAGGTGCGCACAGCGGCAGCGCGCTCGTCGGAGAGCGCCTGGTTTCGTTTCTCGTCGCCCTCGGAGCTGGCGTGTCCCTGGATCTCGATCTTGCGAATCTGCGGGCTCTGTTTGATGACGGATGCGATCTCGTCGAGCAGCGTGAAGCTCACCGCCTCGATCACTGCCTCGTTCGCGCGAAATTGGATCTTCTCCTCGATCACGATGCGGTCCGCGCTGACACTCACGCGCTCGGTGCGTACCGGTGCACGGCCCTGTTTGCGCTCCTGCTCGAACGTCTCGAACGGAAAGAAGCGGCCCTCGATGCCGCTCGCGAACAAGCCGAGCGGATCGCCCGCCTCGAATGCATAGGTCACACCACCCTGGGCGTACGGCGCGATGATCAGCTCGCGCTTGCCCAGCGGAATCGCGAAGTCCCAGCCGACGCGCGTGGCGGTCGAACCGAGCGCGCCGCCGCTGAAGCCGACGTCCACCCGTTGGACCAGCCCCACGACGAAGCCCTCATGCGACCCCATCACGTGGTAGCCGGCGCTGACTTCGAAGGGGTAGGTCGGCTCGCCGGGCGGGTCGCCGACACCGATCGCAACGCCGACGACGTGTGCCTCGACGTGAAAGGGGCCCCGCTTCGATTCGCTCAGCGCCGTTGCCGGGGTCATCAGGGCGCACGCGACCAGTGAAGGCAGCAGCAATTTCGGCCAGGTTTCAGTAACGCTCTCTCGTGCTGCACAAGCCATGATGCGGGCCTTCTAGCGCGCGGCTAGATTGCGTCCGGCAACATGACGGCTACCTCGCGGTGTCACAACGCCGGTAGACCGGGCGGCTCAGGCGGCTGACAGCACGAAGTCGTATCTGCCGCGCTTCTCGTCCTTTCCCTCCATGTCGATCACCAGCGATTTTTTGATGAACGGGTCGACGTCGTTGAACGGATCACCGGGGAAGTAGAGCTGTGTCGTCAGCGGCGCGTGGCCCGCCGCCGACAGCTTCACGTGCACGTGCGCAGGCCGATACTGGCGACCATTCAAGTAGCGTCCGGGCACGATCGTCTTGACGCTGTATTCGCCGCGCGCATCGGCGGCGACGACACCACGAAAATGAAAGCCCTGGCCCATCGTGTCCGAGCCGTCATTGTCGTAGTGCCCGTGCGAGTCAGCGTGCCAGATGTCGACCACCGCACCTGACAGCGGTGAGCTGCAGTCGGCGCTGAGCACCCGGCCGCGCAGCTCGAGCGGGACGCCCTCCGCTTGGCCACTCAAGTTGGATCGTCTCGGTGCGAAAGCTCGGTAGTACGGCCCCTCGATGTTGGCTTCAGTGAGACCGCACGTCGGCGCCTGTGGAGCGCTCGCAGGGGCCGCGTAACCCGCGTGTGCATCCGAGATGCGCGCCGTTTGGCTACCGGGTGCATAGGCCACTCGCCGCGCTGACACCACCTGCTGCCGCGGCGACTGACAGGCCGGCAACACCAGCGCCCCCAGCGCAAAACCCGAGAAGCCCAACAACATCGACCGTCGTGACTCGTTCATCTCGTCTCCTCTCGAGGGGAGAACGCAGCCTGAAAGCGAGAGGCGCACGAAATCGTACCGACGCTCAGGGCCAGGCCGGGGCGGGCATGTACGACGGCTCTTTGCCGGGGAGACGCTGGTTCGATGGTGACGGGCTGGGCAGAGGCGCGGTCGGGTTGGGCGTCGCGAGCTTCGGTGGATTGGGCTTCGGCGCGCCAGCGCTCGGCTGCGCGGGGGCGGCTGGAGACGGAGGAGCCAACGTCTCCAGATTCTTGCGCAGCACGGCTTCTTGTTCGTGGTGATGCAGCGCGAAGATGCGAATCGCCTCTTGGTAGAGACGGCGCGCCTTTTCCATTTCACCGCGCTCTTGCGCGACGATGCCGAGACTGTTCAAGGTGAGGCCTACCTCGGGGTGATCTTTACCGAGGCCCGCCAATTTGATCGCGAGCGCGCGTTGATATGCGATCTCCGCGTCTTCGAGCTGACGTTGCGCTTTGAGCACGCCGGCGATGTTGTGCCAGTGACGCCCATTCTGCGGGTGCTCTTTGCCGAGGCGCCTTTCGTCCAGCTCCAGCGCGGCCCGGTGATGCTCCAGCGCGCCCGGCATATCTCCGCGCGCCCGCCGCAAGTTGCCCAGATTCGTCAATACGCGGGCGCCGCGAGCGCCGTCTGCTTCGCCGAGCTCGCGCGTGAGCGCCAGCGCTTGCTGGAGCGCCGTTTCGGCCGCATCGATCTCGCCGCGCGCGAGTTGGACGGCGCCCACCGCTTCATTCAGATCTGCCTCCAGTGACATTGGCTTGCCAGCGCGGGCCAAGGCGGCGTTGGCAAAGCCTGCCCATTCGTTCGCACGGTCATAGCGAGCGCGCCCGCCCTCGATGGTGATCATCAGGATCCACGCACGCGCCGAGCCGCGATCATCCTTGCCTTCTTCCAGCGCGAACAGGGCCTGCCGCGCTAGATCGAGCGCTTCGTCCGCCGCGCCCTGGGCACGCGCCACTTCTGCAGAAAGCAGCAGTGCCGCTCCGATCGTCGGCAGATGGTTGCTGCGCCTTGCCGAATCGACCGCCTGCGCCGCGTCGGCTTTTGCTTTTGTCAGGTCGCCGACGACGAGCCGTGCGCGCGCGCGCGCCATCCCTTCGCGCGCCAAGAAGCTCTCTTGCCGTGATTCGCCGCTGGGAGCCGCTCCCGCTTGCTGCAGCGAGCGATCGGCGCACAGCGCCACATCCGGGAGCGAGCCCGACGTAAGCTCCGCAGCGCGTGCGACACCTTCTCGATCCACCTCAGCGAGACCCGCTATCAGCGTGCGCACTTCGACGAGACTGATGTCCAGACACCGCACCTGCGCCGCCAACGCCAGATCGCCCGCAGCCTCTGCGTCGCTGGCGCAGACGTCCGCGCGAGCGCGCTGAAATCCGGCCGTCCACTGATCGAGCGACGCGCTCACTTCGCGCGCGGCTGAGGGCCCGAAGCTCGGCGCTGCCGTCGTAAAGGCAGCTTCGATCTCGGCTCTGCCCGCCTCGTTCCACGTCGTGTCGAGGCTCCGCGCGAGCTTGCGACATGCGGGAGACTCGGCAGGCTCGCGCCACCACATGGCGAACCCGATGGTCGCGATCACCGCTACGGCGAGCGCTGCCCCGAGCCCGACGAGCGAGCTCGACTCGGCTGCCAGCGCCTGAAGCAGCGCGCGCATGTCTACATGACGATTTTCGGGCGCAGGCTCGAGCGCCTTCAGCAGCGCGGCATACGCCTTCGCGTTGATGCGTCGGTCGCGTGGGGTCTGAATCTGTCGGGCGCGAATTGCGTCCGCGAGGGCGCGGACGCTCGACCCCGGAAACGGTCGCGCGCCGTACAGCGCTTCGAACAGCGCAACGGCAAAGGCGAACTGGTCCGAACGCGCGTCCGCGCCCGCGCCCGCCAGCTGCTCCGGCGACATGTACGCTGGCGTTCCCATCAAGGCGCCGGTTCGAGTTCGCACCAGATCATCGAGCGCAGCCAGCTCGCTTTCGCCAGCGTGGGACGACGGCGCGCTCGCCAGGCCGAAGTCTGTCACGCGAACCCGATCGTCATCTCCCACCAGCACGTTGTCGGGCTTGAAGTCGCGATGCACGAGCGCCGCTCGGTGCGCGGCGGCCAGGCCGTGACCGGCTTGCGTGAACGCATCCAAGATCTCCTCCGACGAGCGTTCGGTTGCGGCGAGCCACTCGCGCAAAGTGGAGCCCTCCACCAGCTCCATCGCGACAAACACCTGCTCGCCGACGGTACCGACCTCGTAGACAGCCACCACGTTCGGGTCCGCCACGCGAGCCATGGCCTGCGCCTCACGAATCAAGCGGGCGCGCGCCTCGCCATCGACGAGCTCGGGGCGCAGCACTTTGATCGCCACCCGACGCCCGAGCTCCGGATCGAGCGCCGTATACACGACGCCCATCGCACCGGCCGCCTTGCGCTCTTGCAACACGAAGCGACCGACGCGCTGGCCCGGCTCGAGCTCGGGCGCCTCGGCAGGCAGCCGGCGGGCGCGCGTCACACTCGCGACCAGCTCTCGACAGTCTTCGCAGCTGTCGAGATGAGCGTCGGCGCGCCGCAAGTCGGCCGCTGGCAGCGAGCCCGACACCAGCTCGAGCACCTCCAGGTCGTCTAGACAGCCCACGATCGCTCACACTCTAGTTCAAAAGGGGCACTAGTCTTGTGGCTGACGCGATGGGGACGCCGCTCGCAGATGCCTTCATTCAAAACCGGCCGGAAGCCGAGGCCCTCGATCGCGAAGTGCTGGAGCAAGCGCTGGCGGCGCGGCTCCGCGAGGCCCGGCACTGCTTGCCGGACGTGAAGATCGACCCGGCCCTGTTCGCCGCGACAATCGCGATGCATCCCAACGCCGCAGCGCTCGACGAGGTGACGGCAGACGCCGCCGCCGACATCGCGCTTTCGCTCGCGTGTGCTGCGCACGACGCGCCGGCGTTGCGTCGCTTCGACGCGATCGTGCGCGAAGTGACACCGGGCGCGCTGGCGTCCATGAAGCTGCCACCAGCGCGCGTGGATGAGGTTCTCCAGCGTGTGCGCGAACGGCTGCTCGTCGCAAAAGAAGGCGAACAGGCGCGCATCGTCCGGTATGCAGCGCGCGGAGCGCTGCGCGGGTTGGTGACGGTGGTGGCGAGCCGCATCGCGATCGAGACGACGCGCGATGACCAACGCACACTGCGGACGCGTGCATCCCAGTCGGAGCTCGATCGAGACGCCGACAGCCCGGAGCTCATGCTGGTCAAGGCAGAGTACCGCGCTGCATTCCGCGACGCGTATCGCGCAGCGCTTCAAGAGCTCGACGCGCACGACAAGAATCTGCTCCGTCTTCATCTGGTGGGCGGCCTCACTTTGGCCGAGCTCGCCACGATGTACGGTCAACACCGCGCGACAGTGGTCCGCAACCTGGCCCGCATCCGCGAGACGATCTTGCGGTCGACCGAAGCTGCCCTGAAAAAGACCCTGAAGCTGCGCCCGGCCGAGCTCGCCAGCGTGTGGGGCCTGGTGCGCAGCCAGCTGGACGTCAGCGTGATGAGCTTGCTGGACGGAAACGGCGAGCCTCCTCTGGGAACTTGAGACCTTCACTCGGAGAACGGTCGGTGGGCGCGAGAGGCGCAATGTTTCGGCTGTCACCCTCTCAAGAAAGCGGGCAGCCAGATCTCGGGCACGGGTCCAAAGTGGTAGAGGCCGCTCCAAATCGTGAAGGCCATACCCAGGCCGCCGATGGCCACGATCGCGACAAGCCAACCCCGGGTCACGAGCCCCGCCTTCACGGCGTGGTAGCCCATGACCAGGGAGACCGGGTAGTAGAGCAAGGTCGCCGTTACGATCCCGGGGCTGTACGTATCGAAGATCGTCTTCAAGTACGTCGAGCAGCTCATCCATCGAGCGATGTCGCTCTTCTGGGTAACGTGAGAGCGCTTTCTGCACGGCCTGCTCCACCTCCAGCGAGACATCGGACGGAGGCGGCGGCACGGGTGCGCTGAGCTGGGGAAGTCGGTCTCCAGACCCACGTCAGGGTCGGAGAAGTGGCGAGCCAGCCCGAAATCGAGAACGCGCGCTCGGCCATCGACTCCAACGAGCACGTTCTGCGGCTTGAAATCGCGGTGAAGCAGGCCCGCCTTGTGCGCAGCCGCGAGCCCTCTGCCCGCTTGCAAGCTCGGCCGCGGCGTCGTCGTGGCCGCCAGCAGCTCTCGACAGAATCGATGAAATCAGCGACGGCCCCTCTCCGCTCATCGATCGATCTATTCCTCACAAGAAAGGCACTGGGCCACATCGAAAGAACCCTATCCACGCGATCAACCCGAGCCCGACGCCGCCCACTGCCAGTGTCAACGCGAGCCTCGTGACCGAGAGGACCCCCCCGCGCACGGCGAGGTAGGCCATGAGCAGGTACGAGGGATAGTAGAGGAGAATCGCGGTGACGAGACCGGGGCTATAGGTGTCGAACCGAAGCGTCGTCGCCAGGTGAAAGACGAAGTTCCAGAACTGCTGGGCGCTGATCCACAACATCAGGGCGAAGCCCGCCGCGTTCGTCTTCCGCCGAGCCGCCAGCCCGGTGAGCGTACCCAGCACCACCACATAGACCACGTGATTACGCAGAAACTCCGCCAGGCTCGTGTGCCCGCCCATCGTCTCGACGACCCAGCGTGAGAAATTCGGAGCCTCTTCAGCGACATGGCACGCGAAAACGAATGGAAACAGCCACACCAGGCGAAAAAATCGCTGCCGGTCGGGCGCTCGATCGGTGTCTCGGATCGTCGGGGGTTCAACCACACTCGTCATCCGTATTCGAGCCCGAGGGCCCGACACGGAGTCTTCGTGGGCCTCACGATTGTCAGAAGCGCAGCACCAATCGCTGCTCCAAGGCGGCGTCGACCTTCTCGCAGAACTCACGAAAAGCCTTGTACTCGGCTGGTGTGACGCGCGACTTGGAGAGGTGGAACTTGCTGGTCACGGTGAGGCGGCCACTCTCCTTCTTCACCTCCACGTTGACCGAGCCGAACGGGCTGTCGACTTGGCCCGACGTCGGGGCGCGCACGACCGTCGCGCTCGCCGGAAAGGTGGTCACGCGTTCTTCCGACGACAGCGACAACGCACCCAAAATCAGGTCGGTCTTGCGGGACGACAGCGACGCCACCGACGTCATCAGCTGCAAGGAAGAAGCCGTCGGCATGCTGAGCACGTCTCCCTCGCGCCGGGCATACGCAGGCGCCTTGCCGCGAGCAGACAGACCGAACGGTTTCTCGACGTCGTCGACTTCGCGCACCACCAGCGACCCCGAATCTTTGCCGAGCTCGACCGAGCTGAAGAAGGTCGTCAGATCTTGAGCAGCTCGTTCGCGGCGCGTGCCTTCGGGCTGATATCGACCGCGCCACGCGGAGGCGTTCACGCCAGCGACGGAAGTGTCGATCGAGAAGGCAGCAGAGCCATCTTGCGAAACGGCCACGCTGATCTTGCGGTTGTGCGGCGAAGACTCCGGGCTCGCGTTCGGTAGCCGTACCAGCTTGGCGTTGCCTTCGTTGATCTGGAGCGCAACGCTGCCGCGATTCATCGCAGGCAAGTGGGTCGAGCCGGTGCCCTCTGCAGTGCCGTCGAGGTAGAGATCGAGTGACGGCACGTAGGCAATCGCGTGGTCGAAGACGCCCAAGCTGGGCGGCGCGTCTTTGGGCAGGTCGCCCCGCATGCCGGTGCGTACGAGCACCAGCGTCGACGGAATGCCGAGCTCGCGCAACATGGTGACGATCACCGTCGCCTTGTCTTTGCAGTCACCCCAGCCGCGCGCCATCGTCAGCGCGCAGCGCCGCGGCTTGATGCCTTCCAAGCCGAACTCGAGCGCGACGTACCGAAGCGACGTTGCATAGTGGTACACGGCGCGTACTTTGTCCGCGTCGGTCTTGGCGGTGTTCGTGATCTCGCCGAGCTTCTTTTTCACCGTGTCGTCGACGTCGAGCTGATCTTTCGCGAGCGCCCAGTACCACTTGCCGACCTCGTCCCATGTCTTGAAGGTCGAGACGTGAATTTGACCGACGATCTCCGATGTGGGGGCCTGCGCCGGCTCCGGCGGCAAGCCGGGTAGGTTCTTCACCGAGTAGCGGTAGATCTTCTGGTCGCCGTCTTCTTTGATCTCGGGCGTGGCAGCGAGGTTGTGCGTGAAGGTCGAGAGCGCCCTGCTTTTCGGTGCGATCAGCACGTACTCGGCGTCGGCGACCGGGTCGCGCTCTTGGATGTATTCCACGTCGTAGAAAGCGTCGGCGACCTCGTTCCGCGTCGACACGTCGTCGATGCGGTAGCGCAGCTCGACGACATCGCCTGGCGACAAGCGCGGAAACGAGACGGCGAACATGCGCACCGAGGTGTACATGGCGATGGCAGGGTTGTTGGCGGCCACCTCGCCGCTCTCGATCGCCTCTGCGACAGTGCCGTCCTTGCGATACACGCGCGAGAGCCTGAGCTCGACCTCTTGCCGATCAGCCTCGTACTGCAAAAAGAACTGTCTCGCTTCGGCCGCCGCTTCGTCGGTGAGCGGTTGAAACACGATCTGGTGGAAGCGACTGGCGAGCCCGTTCTGGAACACTGTCGTCACTGCGAGCTTATGGAGAATGCGTGTGCGTTCGCCCTTCTCCGGCGGCTTCTGCGCCTCGGCCATGGCGCGGTCTTTGTCCCAGGCATACCCTTCGTCGCGCTTCGGCTTGGAAGGCGCCAGAAACTCGACGTAAGCCCGCACGTTCTTGTCTTGCGGGTAGAGCTGCAAGATCTTGCGCAAGTAACGAAGCTGCTCGTCGCGGTTGTTCGCCTCACCCGCTAGGTCGGCGAGGACGCGCAGGGTCGACGCCTCTTCAGGGGCAATATCGAGCGCGGACTCGAGCGCCTTCTTCGCCTGCTGCTGTTTGCCGATCGAACGGAGCGCTCGCGCGACGACCACTTTCGCGAAAACCTTGTCCGACTCCGAGCGCTCGAAGCGCGTCGCCCAACGCTCTACCTCGACAGGTTGGCCGCGCGAGATAGCGCGCTCGAGCTGCCGCCCGATGAACGCCGAATCGTTGGCGTGAAACGCGAACCAGCGCGCGTCGATGTCGTCTGCCTCAGCTTCACGACCGAGGCCGCGCAGCTGAGCTGCGTACACACGCAGCAGCGCGACGCTATGTGGCCTGCGTTGGACGGCCTTTTCGAGGACAGCCAGCGCCGTGCGAGGCAGCCCGGAGAGCACATAGAGCTCGGTGCGGCCGAGCACTGCCATGGCGTTGTCGGGGTCGATCTCGAGCGCCTTTTCGTAGAACGGCGGCGCGTCGCGCCAGTTGATGCCGGTTCGCGCGAGGCGCGCGCGGCTGAGCAACACCGAAACCTGCTCGGCGGTGTCGCCCTTCTTCAACAGCGACTCAGCCCGATCGACCAGCACTCTCGCCTGGTTCTTGTCTTCTGCGAGATCTGCCGCCAAGAGCGCGCGCAGCGCTGTCGGCTGCGCCTCGGCCGCGCGAGCCGCTAGATCTCGCGAGCGGTGCTCGCCACGCGGGTTACCGCCAGTGAATCGCAGGTACCTCGCGTAATTTTCCATGTTTGCGGCGCTGGGCGATTTGCTCGCTACGAGGCGCTCGAATGCCTGTATCGGCCCGTCGCCGTTTTTTTCCAGCGCCGCGCCTTTGGGCGCTGAAACCACTTTCTCGGTGGCCGCAGGGTCGTTCGACACTTCGACGCCGAGATCCGGTGCGCCTCGCTCGTCGCCGATACGCACCGCCAGCTGCGGGGAGCGCACGTCACCACACACCTTCACAGTGATCCGGTTCTGGCCTGGAAGAAGCTGTGCTCTGGCGGAGAACCGATCGAAGTCGAAGCCGCGATAGGCGCCGTCTTCGAGCAACAGCTGGCCGTTGAACCACAGCTTGAAGGCGCCTTCTGCGCCGACCCACAGGCTGATCGGTCGCGGGGCTCGCGTGCCGTCTTTGGCGCGGACGATGCTGGTGACGTAGCCGCAGATTTGATCACGCGGGCGCAGCCAATCGCCGAAATCGAAGATGACGCCACCCACGTTGGGCGACTGCGCTCGCCAACGAACCGGGCGTTCTTTGCCGTCGTAGACCCGGCCAGGAACAATCGCCTGGCTGAGCTCGGTCTCCGGCTGGTAGGCAGCCGCGAGGCCGACGCGATTCTGGTCGTCGAAAGGGCCAACAAAAAGCCAGCGGTCGATGAAACCGAGCGCGGCCATACGCGCGGCAGCGCCAGTCGCGTCACCTCGACGGCTGCGCCCCTCGGCCAGCAAGATCTGTCCGTATACCGCTGCCGCAGGGGAGGTCGAGCTCGCTTCGGTCGCGAAAACCACCGCACGTTCGACCTGATCGGGGTCGGATTGGTCCCACAGGGCCGCAAGAGCGCGTAGTGCCACGTACTTCTGGGGCCCTTGCGCCTTGATCCCGGCCTCGCGAGCCCGAGCGAGCTCGGCGTCGAAGGCCCCTGAGGCTGGCCCAGCCTCGGCGCTGATCGAAAGCAGCGAGAGCGCAATGAAAAGCGTGATGCCGAAGGCGAAGCGCGCCATCTGTCGCTTTTGCCCCCGCCTTCCCCGGCGGGTCAAGTACCGCGCGTCGGTCTATTCGACCGAAGGTCGAACAATCAAACACATTCCTCCGTGCCTCCTTGAACAAAAAGCGCGCGAAAGCGCCCGCTCTGCGGACCACTTCGGCACGGAGCAATTGCTACCTCGCCCCCTCATCGGATAGAACCGACCAGCGGTTTCTTCGAAGCGTCCGGCAATCTCTTGCCTGGCAGTCGACGGCCCAGCAACCTCTTGCTGGGAAACAGACAGAGAGGCCGCAACCCCAGACCGCAGTGCGGGTGGGGTCTGAAGTGGTTGCGCGCTACAACGGCGTGCTCGGAGGGATGATGGTCAATCCTCAGATGGTCATGTACGAGGAGGAGTTCAACCAGATCCAAGCTGTGGTTGACCACCTTGTTAAGAGCGCAAACGCGAAGAGCGTCTTCATCGTTGACAAGAACGGGCAGCTCATCGCGGCTAGCGGCGACGTCGAACACCTCGACACGACTTCTCTCGCTTCGCTCACAGCGGGCAATATCGCCGCCACGGGCGGCATGGCGAAGCTCCTCAAAGAGAACGAGTTTGCCACCCAGTTCCACGAAGGCGAACGCGCCAACGTTTACATCACGCTCGTTGGCAACCGGGTCATCCTGGTCGTCATCTTCGACGCCAAGTCGAGCCTCGGCCTCGTGCGCCTGCGGGTGAAGAAGTCCAGCGAAGAGCTCAACCAGATCTTCGAGATTCTCTTGCAGAAGGTGCAAGAGCCGGGTCGGGATTCGCCATTCGCCGAGATCACCGACGAGGACATCGACAACCTGTTCAACGACTAGGAGCGCGCCCCAATGAGCTTCATCAATTTGATGGCGCGCGAGATCAACTGCAAGATCGTCTATTACGGCCCAGGTCTCTGCGGCAAAACGACGAACCTGCAGTACATCTACGAGCGCACCAATCCGGACGCGAAAGGCAAAATGATAAGCCTCGCGACCGAGACGGATCGCACGCTGTTCTTCGACTTTTTGCCTCTCGCGCTCGGTGAGATCCGCGGCTTCAAGACGCGCTTCTATCTCTACACGGTGCCTGGGCAGGTCTTCTACGACGCGAGCCGCAAGCTCATCTTGAAAGGCGTCGACGGCGTGGTGTTCTGCGCCGACTCGCAAATCGCGCGCATGGAGGCGAACCAAGAGTCGCTCGAGAACCTGCGCACGAACTTGTCGGAGCAGGGCTATAACCTCGATAAGCTGCCGTTCGTGATGCAGTACAACAAGCGCGACATGCCCGACATCGCCACCGTCGAAGAGCTGCGTGAGACGCTCAACCCGACTCTGGTTCCGGAGTTCGAGTCGTGTGCGCGCACAGGCGTTGGTGTGTTCGACACACTGAAGGCCGTCGCCAAGCTGGTGCTCACCGAGCTGAAAAAGGGCGGTCCGCAATAGGCCTGCTCCACGAAGCGAGACGCTCGAAAGTTAGGGCGAGCCCATCTTCGGATGTGCTTGCCCTTTTTCTCGAGGCTCGGCCGTCACCGGCCCTCTGTTACTGCCGGCCTCTGTTACTTGCAGAGCGCGAGGCACTCTTCTTCGCGCTCGGCACATTGCTCTTCGGTCGAAGATTCGGCTTCACCAAGCTCGTGACACTCTTGTGCCTCGTCGCTGGGAAAATCGTGGCAGGTCTCGCCGATCAGCAGGCAGGTCGGCCTGTCGCCCGACTCGTCCTCGCCACAAGCGACGAGCATCAACGAAGCGGCGGCCAAAAACAGTAAGGCGCGCATGAACATGGGAGCCATGTTTCTCATGAAGGCCGTCGCTGGGTCACGCGACATGTTGTCGCAGCCGAGAGGCACTGCAAAGCGCCTCGTCTGGGGCAGCTTGCCCCGCCGCCGAGAAGTTTTCAGCAGGAATCTGCGGGCACAAAACGTGTACGGAGCGCCCCGCGCAGCCCGAGCGGCTGTCGCGGAAGGACCAGCACGATGGCCAGCTCGAAGACAAAGCCCCCGCCCACCAGTCCGGACGGACCCCGCACCACGATGGGCACCGGCGGGGAGACCCATCAGCAGACGACGGCGAGCGAGCAGACGCTCACGACCGCACAAGGCATCCCGATCGCCGACGATCAGAATTCGCTGCGGCAAGGCCCGCGCGGACCGACCCTGCTGGAAGACTTCATTTTGCGTGAGAAGATCACGCACTTCGATCACGAGCGCATTCCCGAGCGCATCGTTCATGCGCGCGGCTCCGGCGCGCACGGCTATTTTCAGCCGACCAAGTCATGCGCGCACCTGAGCAAAGCCGCCTTTCTGCAAGACCCAGACAAGAAGACGCCAGTGTTCGTACGCTTCTCGACTGTCGCGGGTGGTGCTGGCTCGGTCGACTTGCCGCGCGACGTGCGGGGCTTCGCGGTGAAGTTCTACACGGAAGAGGGCAACTTCGACCTGGTCGGCAACAACATCCCGGTGTTCTTCATCCAAGACGCGATCAAGTTCCCGGACCTGGTTCACTCCGTGAAAATGGAGCCGGATCGCGCGTTTCCGCAAGCGGGGTCGGCGCACGACACCTTCTGGGATTTCGTCTCCCTGATGCCGGAGACCATGCACATGCTGTGCTGGGCGATGTCCGATCGCGGCATCCCCCGCTCGCTTCGAATGATCGAAGGCTTCGGCGTCAACACTTACAGGCTGGTCGACGCGCGCGACAAGTCGACCTTCGTCAAGTTCCACTGGCGACCGAAGCTTGGCGCCAGTTTCGTTGCCTGGGACGAAGCGGTAAAAATCAACGGCGCCGACAATGACTTTCACCGGCGCGACCTATGGGAGGCGATCGACAAAGGCGACTTCCCCGAGTGGGAATTTTCCGTGCAGACCTTCGACGAGTCGGTCTTCGGCGAGCTCGGCTTCGACATCTTGGACGCGACCAAGCTCATCCCCGAAGAGCTGGTGCCGCTGGAGGTGCTCGGCAAGCTGGTGCTCGATCGCAACCCCGACAACTTTTTCGCTGAGACCGAGCAAGTCGCGTTCTGCCCGGGCAACATCGTGCCCGGCATCGACTTCAGCGACGACCCGCTGCTGCAAGGCCGCATCTTCTCGTACCTCGACACGCAGCTGAGTCGCCTCGGCAGCCCGAACTTCCACGAGATCCCGATCAACCGGCCAAAGTGTCCGATGCGCAGCTTCCAGCGCGACGGCCACATGCGGATGGAAGTCGACAAAGGGCGCGTCAACTACGAGCCCAACACCCTCGGTGCCGACACCACTCCGCGAGAGTGCCCGACTCGCGGCTTCACCAGCGTGCCGAGCGTGAGCGAAGGACCCAAGGTGCGCGCGCGCTCGGAGACCTTCTCCGATCATTACAGCCAGGCGCGCATGTTCTTCCGCTCGATGACCGAAATCGAGCAGCTCCATATCAAGAACGCTTTTGCGTTCGAGCTCGGCAAGGTCGAGACACTTCCGATCCGCAAGCGCATGCTCGGTCATCTCACGCTGATCGACAGCACCCTCGGAGACGGAGTCGCAGAACGCCTGGGGATGGAAGGCGAGGCCGATCTGATCAAACCCGCGCGAGCGCCGATCGACGCGCCGCTGTCTCCTTCGCTGAGCTTGGTGAAGAAGGCGCCCCAGACGATCGAAGGCCGCAAGATCGGCGTGCTCGTCACCGACGGCACCAGTGCCGAGCTCTTGAACGCGCTGAAGCAGGCTGTCGAGGGCGCCGGAGCCGCGCTCGATATCGTGGCGCTCAAAGTCGCTGGCCTCAAAGACGACAGCGGGGCTCCGATCGCGGTCAAACACTCACTCGGCGGGGCTCCCTCGGTCGTCTTCGATGCGGTCGCCGTACTGCCATCAGCGACTGGCGCTGCCGCGCTTTCGGCCGATCACCGCGCTGTCGGCTGGGTCGCGGATGCCTTCAACCACTGCAAAGCCGTGGGCTACAACGAAGCCGCGGTCGAGCTGATGACCAAAGCGTGCGTGGCCGAAGACCTTGGCGTGGGCAAGCTCAGCAGCGCCAGCGACGCGACCGCCTTCGTGGCGGCCGCCAAGCTCGGTCGCTTCTGGGACCGCGAGCTCGGCGGCGCTCCCAAGGTCTGATCCGCGCAGATCTCCGCGTGCGACGCCTTGTCGCACGCGGAAGGAAGCCCGCTTTGCTATTTGCTCGGCATGCGGTTCTGGGCGTTCCTTTCGCTTTCCGTCGCGGCGCTTGCCGCGCCCAGCGAAGCGCGCGCCACTGCCTGTTGCGGCGAAGCATCTGGCCCCCCCACGAAAGTGTCGTCTTTCTCCGGACGGAGGCGAGCGTGGGGTTCTTCTTACCGGAGACGATCGACGCCTTCGAGCTGATGGTGGACGGCGATCTCGGCATGTTGACCTTCGAGATCTCCAGCAGTGAGCCGCTCTCCGAAGGCACGAATGATTTGCGCGTCGTGGTCACCCGAGGTGGCAATCCCTTTACGCAGTCGAGCGTCAGCGCAACGGTGCGAATGGCATCGATGACCCACGGTGGCTCCTCACCTGAAGTAGTCGAGCTCGGAGAAGGTGAGTTCATGTTGAACGACGTCGAGCTCTCGATGCCGGGCCAGTGGCAAATCATGATCGCCGCGGAAAATACCGACGTGGTCAAGGTGTCCGACACTGCGCTGGTCACGCTGGAGATCCCGTGAAGCGCTTGCCGCTCTCGAACGGGGCCAACGCTCTGACCAAGCCGGCCGATGCCGAAACGGTCGAGCGCGCGCTGCTCGGCACCCGCGCAGAAGAGGGCACCACCGAGATCCCCAGCCTCGAGCGCGTCGAGTGGGAGTACATGCAGCGCGTGCTGGCCGACAGCGGCGGCAATGTCTCCGACGCCGCCCGCAAGCTTCGCGTCCATCGCCGCACGTTGCAGCGCAAGCTCGGGCGCAACGCGCCTCGCAAGTAACGAGACGCGCGCGAAAAAGAGCGCCGCGGGGAAAATGCCCCACGACAGGTGCACCCGCAGCCGCACGGGCGCGCTATGAAGGGTTTGTACTTGGCGCGCACTTTCATGGGAGCTGATCATGCGAAATAGACTGAGCTACGCTGCGGCCTTCGTGTCTTGCCTGGCGGCGATCGCCTGCGGCGACGATTCTCCGGCGGGGGGCAACGGAGGCGGCGAGCCAACGAGCGGCGGCGGCGGTCAGGGCGGCACACCCGGAAGCGGCGGCACACCCGCGAACGGCGGGGGCATCAGCGACGGCGGCAGCGGCGGCGAGGGCCCGGGCGCCCCGACGGCAGCCAGCTGCGACGAAGACGCCACCTGCGATGGCGACCTTTGTCTGAGCGAGGCAGAGTCGGGCTTCGCGGGCGGCTACTGTTCACAGCTGTGCGCCGAAGATATCGGCGTCAGCTGCGGCGGAAACGACCTCTGCATCGACAGCGGCGCGGGCTACTCGATCTGCTTGAAAGGCTGCGCTGCGCCGGCTGACTGCAGCGGGGCCGGGCAACAGTGTGTCCCCGTCGGATCGGATCCCGGTGGCCGCCCCATCCTCGCTTGTATCGGCGGCTGCTCGGACGACAGAGAGTGCGAGGCAGCCTGCGACAACGACTCCAACCTTTGCAGCAACGCAGAGGTCTGCGACAACGGCATCGACGAGGACGGCGACGCCTTACACGATTGCCAGGAGCTCGACTGCATCGACGAAGCAATCTGCACCGCTGCCATCGGCGCTGCGTGCGCTGCATCGACGGTGCTCACGAATGGCGTCGTCGCGACTGGTGACACCTCGACTGGCACCGACTTGTTCTACGGCGTTTGCGATGACTTTTTCGGCTCGTTCCCAACAGGCCTCGCGAAAGAAGCGACCTTCAGCTACACGGCGACGGCGGCTGGCTTGGTGACGTTCACCGCAACGCAAGTGGCGGGCGATTTCGGTCTCTACGCACGCACCACCTGCGCCGACGGCAGCACGCAGTTGGCCTGCGCTGACGAGGTCTTCAACGCAGGAGAAGCGGAGACCATCGTCTTGACAGTCGCGGCTGGCGATGTGGTCACTGTCTTCGTCGACGCCTTCGAGGTTGCGACCGAAGGAGACTTCGATATCGTCGCCAGCTTCAATGCTCAGATATGCGGTGATGGCACCGCCATCGGCACGGAGGCCTGCGACGACGGCAACACGGCGGCTGGCGACGGCTGCGACGCGACTTGCCAGATCGAGCTCGGCTTCTTCTGCGACGGCGCGCTGCCGATCACACTGGGCACTACCACCGGCGATACCACGACCGGCACATCGCTGTTCGACGCGCCCGTCGACGGCACGGATTGCCCCGACGGAGCCGGCGGCGGCGAAGAGGTGATCTACGAGTACATGCCGATAACCAGCGGCATGCTCACGATCGAGCTGACCTCCACCAGCGACACGGATCTCGGTATCTACGCGCGCACCGACTGCGAAGACGGCTCGTCACAGGTCGGCTGCGCGGATCTGAACTACGGAGTCGGCAACAACGACGAATCGCTCAGCATCCCAGTCACCGCGGCGGTTCCCGTAACGATCTTCATCGACGCGTACGGCGCGGCCGGCGGTGCCTACTCGCTCTTGCTCACGCAGAACTGAAAATCCGGGAGGGTCAGGCCCGGCTGGCGACCCCCGCCGCAGCCCCCTTCGGTCGTCGCGAGTCGGTGCGACTGCTGGAGGGCGGCGACGGCGCCAAGATCTGCCCATCTTCTCTGAAGCGCAGCAGCTCTTGCGAGACCTGGCGCAGGTACGACTGCTTGATGTGGAACGGCAGAAAGGAGCTCTTGAAGCCGGCCAAGATGCACGACTTGATGTCCTCGAGCGGCATGCCGAGCTCGGTGTGACAGATCCACAATTCTTTGGAGACGGTGGTGTCGGTCACCAGGCGGTTGTCGGTGTTGATCGTCACGCGCAGGCCGAGATCGAAGTACAGCTTGAGCGGGTGGGCCGACAGGCTGGACACGGCCCCCGTCTGCACGTTGGAGGACGGACAGCACTCGAGCGGGATACGGTGATCGCAAACGTAGTGCAAGAGGTCGCCGTTCTCTCGCAGGCGGCAGCCGTGACCGATGCGATGCGCGCCGCACACGTGAATCGCTTGCGCAATCGACTCGGGTCCGTACGCCTCGCCAGCGTGGATCGTCACGTTGATGTTGTTGTCTCGCACCAGCTGAAACGCCTGGCGATGATGCTTCGCCGGGTGGTCGTATTCGGCGCCCGCGAGGTCGAAGCCGACCACACCGCGGCCCTTGTAGGCCACGCAGAGCTCGGCCATCTCGAGAGAGGTAGCGACCGAGACGTTGCGGATGCCGCACAAGATCAAGTTCGACTCGATGCCGTAGTCTTCATGCGCTTGGCGTAGACCGCCGAGCACTGCCTCGACCACGCTGGTGAGGCGCAACCCCTGCTGCGTGTGCAACATCGGCGCGTACCGCACCTCCATGTAGCGCACGTTCTCTTTGGCGCAGTCTTCTGCCAGCTCGTAGGCCACGCGGTAGAGCGCCTCTTTGCGCTGCAGCACGGCCAAGGTGACGTTGAAAGCCTTCAAGTACTCGACCAGTGAGCCGCAATTTTGCCCGAGGTTCATCGCCTTGGAGAGCTCGGCCGGCGTCGTGGCAGGTAGCTCGACGTTGTACTCCTTGGCGAGCTCGATGATCGTCGCGAGCCGCAAGCTGCCGTCGAGATGGACGTGCAGGTCGGTCTTCGGCAGCTGCTCGAAGAACGAGAGCGGCAGCGTTGGCGAGCCGTCGCGCGGACCTGTGCGCGCTGGCACCGCTCGATCGGCCAGGATCTGCTGCTCGTCTTGGTCGTCGTCGAGATCGTCCGCGCTCATGGCTAGTTATGCCTCAGCGCCGAAGCTAAATCTTCTTCTTTTTCTTTTTCTTGTTCGCTGCAGGCGTGGCTGCAGAAGGCGTGCCTCGATCAGCATCGACCTCGCTATCTGGATCGTTCAGGGCCAGTCGGCACACCCGTGCGAGCCAACGCCCGATCACAGGTGCGTACCACACCTCGCCCTGGCCCGCCTGGACCATGCCCATGATCGACATGCCCAGGCCGAGCAGCATGACCAGCAGGGGAATGAGGTAGGCGAGCATCCAACTCGTGCCGCCGCCGCTTCGCATGGCTCCGAGCACCAGCGCGAACGAGGCCGTGGCGCCGACGATCGAAAGCACCATCGTCGAGATCTGCACGATGACTGCTTGCAGCGCGACCGCCCGCTGGAACGGTTTGTTGGTGCCGATGAAGAACATCAAGATCGGCAGCACGACGGGCATGAGCAGCGCACCCAGGTGAGCCACGGTGCCGAAGGTCTTCTCGTCCGACGGCACGCCGTTTCCTGGCTGCGGGCTGGGGTATTGCGGAAAGGGACTGGGCTGATGAGGATGGGCTGCTGCCTTCTTGCGACGACCGATCTTCTCGGCGATGACGAAGGCACCCACCCCGACAACGCCAGCCACGACGAACATCAGCCACACGGGCAAGTAGAAACCGCTGCCGGAGGTGTGCGCGTAGGCGGCCTTCACTTTGTCGGCGAATGAACCTTTGACCACAGTGTTGCCGACCCACGTGGTCGGCAGCGCATCGCTAGCGAGGTCGCCGTAGAAGAACAGCCGATCTTGGTCGATCTTGAGCTTGGTCTCGTCGAGCGACATGCAGCGACGTAGGCCGGGGCCGTCTTCGATGCCGTGCAGAACTGCGTAGTCGACGATGTTGTTGTACTCGAGCTCTTTAGGCTTCGCGGCGTACAGCGCGTCGACGATTTTTTCGCGCTGTGCTTCCGGCGTGCAGGTGTAGACCAGCGCCGCTGGCATCGCGCCCTTGTGAAACGGCAGCGGCACCATGAAGCGCTTGATGACGACGTCGTCCTTTTGCTCCAGCTCGCGCATCGCCTTTTCGTGAAGGGTGCGGCAGTGCGGACACTCGAAGTCGGTGAACGAGACGATCGTGATCTTGCCGGGCTCTTGGAGCGCGGCGATGGCTGCAGGCGGCGGCGCATGCACTGGGAAGTACGACCAAACCAGGGGCAGCGCTGTCACCAGCGCGCCAGCTGCGCCCCAGGCCAGCGTGCTCATGGCCTCGCTAGCGTGAACGACCGATGAGAATTGGGGGTCGACCGCAGCGTCGCGCTCACTCGTCGGGGTGTTTCGCGTGATGACCGTCGCCGCCACCAGCAGAGCAGCCGCGAGCACGATCGAAATGTCGACGACCATGCAGTAGGCGCAAAACGCCTGCAGCGTCAGCTGCACGTACACGAGGTAGAGGCCAAACGCTGCGCCTGCGCAGGTTGCAGCCGTGACGCCAGCGAGATGCCACCAGCGCTTCACGAAGAAGCTGGCGGCGAGCAGCACCAGGAACGCGATGCGCGCCAGATCTGGCAGCTGCATGCCGGATTTCTCGAAGAACTTGCTGATCTGAACGCTCAGCGGGCTCTGGCGGACAGTGTCGCAGGCCGACTGGGCTGCACAAAATGCAGGCTCACCGGGGTGCTGGTAGTCGATCACCAGTGCTGCGCTCGCAAGAACACACGCGCACAGGCAGAGCCGGGCGAGATTGAGAAGCGTCCCGGCCTTCATGCCTTCGCCCTCTGAGCCACGCGCGCTGCATTAGCACGGAGTGGCCGCCGTGGTACTGGCCAGAGTTCACATGTCCGAAAGCAAGCCTCCCCGCAGAAAGAACGTGATCGAGCTGTTGGGCTCGTTCAAGCGGGCGCTTCACGCGAGCGAGATCGCGACCCGTTTGGGTGTTGGGCCCGACGGCGTGGCCGCGCTGTCCCGGGTGCTCGACGATCTGGTGTTCGACGGCACGGTGCTGCCCCAGGCGGGCCAGCGCTTCCGCCTCGCATCCGCAGAGCGCACCCGCTCGAAAGAAGAGATGGTCGAGGGTTACCTCACCGTGAACCCGCGCGGCTTCGGCTTCGTTCAGCGCGAAGGCGACAGCGAAGACGTGTTCGTCCCGGCAGAGAGCCTGGGCGGCGCCATGCACGGCGATCGGGTGCAAGCCCGCGTCGTGGCCAGAGGCGCCCGCGGCATCGAAGGCGCCATCACCGAAGTGTTGGTGCGCCGCTCGGTCCGTATCGCGGGCGCGCTCGCCCGTCGCGGCAAGACTTGTTACATCTACCCGGACGACACCCGTATCCGCGGGCCTGTGGTGCTGCCGCCCGACACTGAAGGCAACGACGGCGACATCGTGGTCGTCGAGATCACTCGCTTCCCCGCGACCCCGGACGAAAATCCGGAGGGCAAAGTCACCGAGGTGCTGGGCCCGCCTGGCACGCCCGACGTCGAAGTACGCAAGCTGCTCGCGGTCGCTGGCGTGATCGAGCCGCACCCGGATCTAGCGGTGGCAGAGGCGCGCGCGTTCGGCACCGAAGTCGCCGAGTCCGCCGTAGCGGGTCGCGAAGATCTGACCCATTTGCCGCTGCCCACGATCGATCCAGAAGACGCGCGCGATCACGACGACGCCGTCTGGGCGGTACGCACCGACAACGGCTATCGCATCTGGGTCGCCATCGCAGACGTCTCGCACTACGTCGCGCCCGGCACCGCCCTCGACGCTTCCGCCAAAGAGCGCGGCTGCTCGATCTACCTCCCGGATCGCGCCATCCCGATGTTGCCGCGCGAGCTGTCCGGCAATTTGTGCTCGCTGCTTCCCGACGTGACGCGCCTCTGCCTCGCCGTCGAGATCGACCTCGACCCGGCCGGCACGGTGCTCGAGTCGCGCTTGCTCGAGGGCGTGATGAAGTCGCGCGCGAAGCTCACCTATGAAGGTGTCGCGCGCGCGCTCGGCATGTCGGAGGGCACGCAGCAGCCGCTGGCTGTCGAGATGAAGGAAGACCTCGCCCTCTTGCGGGAGATCTCCTCGATTCTGCGCGGGCTGCGCATGCGCCGCGGCGCCCTCGACTTCGACCTGCCGGAGTCGAAGATCCACGTCGACCCGGCGACCAAGCTGCCCACCAACGCCACCAAACGCGCGAAAGACCCGGGGATCGCCAAGGCGTACCAGATCGTCGAAGAGCTGATGCTGCTCGCCAACGAGACTGTTGCGCAGTTCGTCGCCAAGCGAAATGTGCCGGCGATCTACCGGAACCACGCTGCGCCCGACCCGGAGAAGATCGCGCGTTTCGCTTCCATCTGCGAGAAGCTCGGCATCGAGTTCGAAGAGAGCGACATGTCGGAGGCGAAGAGCCTCTCTGCGTTCGTGAAGCGGCTGGCCACCCACCCGAGCCGATCGCTGCTCGACACCTTGCTGGTGCGATCACTGAAACAAGCCGTGTACGACGTGGCCAACATCGGCCACTTCGGTCTCGCGAGCGACGCTTATCTGCACTTTACGTCGCCGATTCGGCGTTACCCCGACATGGTCGTGCATCGCGCTGTGCGCGCGGTGCTGCGTAACCAGCGTGTCGACAAGTCTGACGAAGGGATCACCACCATGCGCGAAGCTGCGCAGCTCGCCTCCGAGCGTGAGCGTCGCGCGATGCAGGTCGAGCGCGACGTGGCCGACCTCTACGGCGTGTTCTTGATGCGCGACAAGATCGGCGAGCAATTCACCGGCTCGGTGAGCGGCATCGTCGGGTCCGGCATTTTCGTGACCTTGGACGACCCCTTCGTCAACGTGCTCGTGCGCGCCGACACCCTCGGTCAAGGCCCCTACGAACCGGACGAAGACGGCTTCGCGCTGGTCAACACGCGTACGGGTGATCGCATCGATCTCGGCGACACGATGCTGGTCCAGATCAGCGATACCTCGCTCGACCGCCGCACCACCTACGCGACGCGCGTCTCCGAGCCGGGCACAGGCAAAGTCGAGCGCCCCAACGTCAAGCCAGGCAAATCGGACCGCGGCGGCCAATCGGACCGCGGCGGCAAATCGGACCCGAAAGGTCGCGACAAACCCGGCGCTGGTCGTCAGCAAAAGCGCGGCAAGCCCGCCAAAAAATCTTCAAAATCTGCCGATTCCGGGCGCAGCAAAAAGCCGGCGAAGCCCAGCAAAAAGCCCTCCAAAGCGCAACGCAAACGGAAGTGATCGCTTCGACGGCCAGCGCTCGCTCGTCCCAAACAGAATGGTAGGCTCGGTCGGTGACTGATCCGGCGCGACGTAAAGCAACCTACGAGCCATCTACGCGCGCGAGAGGGTGTCTCATGTGTGGTTGGTCGACCCGCTGCTGCGCATGCTCGAGGTGCTGGAGCTCGATGGCGCGAAGTGGAAGATCATCGCCACACACAGCGACGACGAACGCGTACGTGCCAGACCGTTCGATGCGATCGAGCTGGAGCTCGGCATCCTGTGGGCGGGCGTGAAGCTCGGCTAGCGGTGTCCGCGCGACTGCACCATGGAGGGGGCAGTACGCTCGAGGAGCTGCCCCAATCGTGTCGCAGTTGAGAGCCGGGTCGCGTGAGACTCATACAGATCGTGGTGTTTAGCGTTGGCGCGTGACTTGCTGTGAGGCGGCCGAACATGTGGCGACCACGACGACTCGCGGCAGCGATGGTGTTGGCAGCGAGCGCGGCACTCCCCGCGTGTATCGGTGACATCGGCGACGACACTTCGGGGCTGCCGAACACGAACCCACCGTCCGCGACTTGCAGCCCGACGCTCGACCCGATTCGCAGACTGACCCCGACCGAATACGTCAACACGGTGGGCGAGCTATTTCCTGGCGTCGCGCTGCCCGAGCAGCTGCCGGTGCCTGACAAACGCACCGATGGCTTCGAAGGCCAGGCGGCAGGCCAAGCTTCATCAGCGCTGGGCGTGCAGCGTTACCAAGAGCTGGCCAGCTCGATCGGTGAGAGCGCCTCGCTGGAGCTGAGCACGTGGGCTCCGTGCAACACCGACAGCGCCGATTGTGTGAAGCAGATCGCGCGGGAGCTCGGCTTTCGCGCATACCGTCGGCCGCTCGCCGCCGACGAGGTCGAAGCGCTCGAGGCGTTCGCGAGCAACTCGCACACTCAATTCGGAATGGAGGCCGCGGTCGCCCTCGTCGTGCAGGGGCTCTTGGAGTCGCCGCATTTCTTGTATCGCCCGGAGGTCGGCGTCGCCGCCGATGGCATGGCCGACCTCGACGACTACGAGATGGCGAGCCGGCTGTCGTACTTCTTCTTGGACTCGATGCCGGACGCCGCACTGTTCGCCGCAGCCGAGGCCGGCACGCTGACGACGGCAGAAGGTGTCGAAGCCGAGGCGCGGCGCCTGTTGAAGGACGAACGCGCACGCCCTGTCATCACCGGCTTTTTTGCCGAGTGGCTACGGCTCTACAAGATCGAAGAGCTCGCGCTCGACGCAGCGTTGTTTCCCGAGCTCGACGAGGCGATGCGCGCCGACTTCCATCGCTCGGTGGAGCTCTACCTGGACAAAGCGATCTGGGAAGACGACGCCTGGGCCAGCCTGATCTCGGGCAGCTACGGTTTCGTCAACGACAGGCTCGCCCCGGTGTTCGGCGTGGCGGCGCCCGGCTCGAACGAGCTTGTGCTGGTCGAGCTCGATCCGAATCAGCGGCGTGGCGTGCTCACGCAGCCTGGTTTGCTGGCCGCCACTTCCCATGGCGTGTCGCACTCGCCGATCTACCGAGGCGTCACGATGCTCGCGAGCATCCTGTGTCAGGACATGCCAGCGCCGCCTCCGGGCATTCTCGACAACCTGGAAGAGGTCGAGCTACCCCCGGGCGAAGTGTGCACTGTGCGCGACCGACTGGAGAAGACGCACACCGTCGGCAGCGACTGCCAAGGCTGTCACGTGGCGATCGACGGCGCAGGCTTCGCGTTCGAGCACTACGACGCGCTCGGTCGCTATCGCACCGAAGAAAATGGCTGCGCCATCGATGCAACGGGGTATTTTCCCGGCTCGCTCGGCGACGTGAACGGCGCCATCGAATTGGCCGACAAGCTCGCGGCGAGCGACGTGCCCGCGACGTGTATGGCGACGCACCTGTTCCGCTTCGCCAGCGGGAGAAAAGAGGTCGCTGGCGACACCTGCGAGATTGAAGCGCTGGTCGACGCGATGAACGCGAGCGGCGGCAGTCTGCAAGAGACGATCGTGCAGTTGGTCATCTCCCCGGCGTTTCGCAGCCGACCCACGGAGTGAACGGCGGACAAATGAATCGACGAACCATTCTTCGTTTGCTCGGCGCTTCTTCAGTGGGGGCGATGTTGCCCTGGTTGCGAACGCGCTCCGCGGCAGCGGGTCCGGAGGACGTACCGCTGCGCGTGCTTTTCCTCGAGCTCGGTCACGGCGCGCGACGCGGCAGCTGGGAGCCTACGGTGCCTGGTCAAACCGACCCCAGCAGCATCCAGTCGGTCACCGATTGGGCATTTCGCGGACCGATGACGGCGCTCGAGCCGTTCAGATCGCGAATCAACCTGTTCCAGAACCTCGACATGGTCAGCGCGAAGGTCGACCCCACACCTGCCGCCAACGCGCACGAAGACGGCGGCACCCATTCGCTGGTCGCGAATGATCGGCTCACCAGCGACCTCGGCGGCAGCATCTCGATCGATCAGCTCATCGCCCAAGAGCTCAACAAAGACCAGCTGCTCACCCGCCTTCGCTCTGTCGAGCTCGCCGCCGCAGAGAACAGCGACGAGTACGCGACGATCATCAATCATCATCGCTATGCGCAGGCCGGCGAGAAGCTGCCCTTCATCTCGCACATCCCGGACATGTGGAACTACGTGTTCCCCGAGCCGCTCGACGCTGATCTGCAAGCCGCCGCGGAGCGAATCGCCAAGCAGACCAGCGTCTACAATTTCGTGAAGGGCGACTATGAGCGGCTGATCGCGCGCCTCGGCAAGGCCGACCGCGACAAGATCCAATCGATGTTGGACCTGCGAAGCGACCTGCAAGAGGCGCTCACCCTCGTCAACGATCGCGCCGCGAATCGGCCCCCCGAAAGCGAGATTCTCGGACCGTGGTCGACCTTGAACGAGGGCTATCAGCAGGGCAACCTCGACAACCGCCTTTGGTACACCAAGGTGCCGCTGGTCGGCAGGCTGATGGGCGCGGCGCTCCATACCGACACCACGCGAGTCGGAAACCTCCTGGTCGAGCTGCCTCCGAACTACGAGTTCGACTACGCCGACGGCTCTTCGTACGGCGGTGTGGTGACCTCCGACTGGCACGACCTCACGCACAAAGTCAGCGGCGACAACCCCGAGCTGACCGACTCGGTCGCACGCGCCATGAACGAGGCGATGGAAAAGGACTGCTACGACATGCTCGCGCAGTTCTTGACCATGCTCGACAGTCTGCCCGAAACAGATGGCAAGACGATGCTCGATCACACGCTGATCTTGGTCTGCTCGCACATCGCAGAGGGCAGCCACGACGTCACTCGCTTGCCGTGGATGGTGATCGGCGACGCACAGGGCGCGCTGAAGACCGGGCAGTACACGCGCTTCCCGATCACGAGCATCGCCAACGTGAACCAGATCGGACAGCTGAGCTATCCAGAGGACGGCGCCAACCGCATCTACAACTATCGAGGTCGGCCCCACAACGACCTGTTCCTGACGCTCGCGCACGCGATGGGCGTTCCGGTCGATTCATTCGGCCGCGACTTGGCCGAGAACAAGGGCGTGATCAGCGAGCTCTTGCGCTGAGCGTTCGAGGGCCGCCCCCAGCCGCTACTCGGCGGCGACACAGCGCATGGCGCCGGTGGCGGGCAACGTCAGCGCATGAAAGTCGAGGTTGCTACCAGTCAGCAAATCGGAGCCTTGCACGGCCACGATCGGCGCATTGATGCCGTTCGTCATGTGCAGGTGAGTGACGACTTGGCTCGCGGGCACCACAGTTTCCGGGTCGAGCAGCACCAAAAGCATGTCGTAGTCGGTGATGCAGCCGCCGCAGACCCAGATGATGTGGCCCGTTGTCCAGAACAGCCCGATGCGACCGTCGAATTCGACGAAGCTCGGGTAGCGGTTTTCGATGCCTTCGACCGGCGCCTGCACGCCGTGGAGGGTTGCGCTGCCCTCGACGTCGACTACGGCGACTCGGATGATCGAGTGTCCTTGCTCGGTCTCGTAGTCCGACTCTCCTTCCGTGAAGGTGACCCAGAACGCGTCGCCCACCGGCAATACGTTGTTGCGCGAGTAGTAGCTGAAGTACGACGCCACGCCGTCGCCTCCCGCGCGCGAGATGCGCCGCGGCGTGAAGCGGGGTGAGCCATCCGCTTCGAGCACGACGAAGTAGACGTCCGAATCCAGCGGGGTGCCCACTGCGTACGTGACAGCAAAACCGCCATCCTCGGTCGGCGCGGCGCTGGCCGAGGCTCCGTAGGTCTCGCCGAGATTGGCAACCGCGACTGGCTCGCCGGCGGCCGTGCCGTCAGGGCCTATCCGCAAGAAGGTGAGCTCGGTCTGGCTGCCGCTCACGGCGCCGTAGAGCAGCGCGAACCCGCCATCGGCAGGCACCAACGCAGCAGCCGAGTTTCCGTTGCCTGCCGTCTCCGGAATGCCTGTGGGCCCGTCGACCAGCGCGAGCGTGCTGTCGACGCGCGCGAAGATCAGCTGTTCTTGCCCGCCGAGCCCAGCCCACACAGTCACCACGTCGTCGCCGTCTGCGATCGTCACCGGGACGCGAAAGGCGAACGACTCCGACTCCAACACCAGCGGATCACCCACTGCACCATCGAGCTCCACCTTCGCCATCGAAAGCGTCTCTGCCGAGTGTGTCGCGAACAGCACGCCGCCGGCTGCCACCAGGCCCTCGAGCCGCGAGGTGGTCACGCCCGACTCTTGGGTCATGGGGCGCTCTTCTGTGCAGTCGTGGCTGATCGCAGGCTCTCGCTCCAAAATCGGCGTCGGATCGACGACGCCGGCGCCAGAGCCGCCGCCTGCGTCAGCGCCGCCGCCGCCGCCCGCGCCACCCAGTCCCGCGTCGTCGCCGCAGCCAAAGAAGAGACCCGAGGCGACGAGCCACGGCATCAATGCAAGCTTCATAGGGAGAGAATGCCCGCGCGCATGACTTCTGATCGACTGGGCGTTCAGTGACCTCGAAGCATCACGAAGTAACCGACAGTGCTGAGCGAAAACACGCCGACCGCGAGCAGCACCACGGCGAAGTCGGTCAAACTCCAGCGGCCACGCGAACGTTCCCGCGTGTCGGCTTCCATCGCTTCGTCGCGCGCTTCGACCAGCGCCTGCGAGACCCCTTCGGGCGCTTCGTCGCTGTCGTTCAGATCGTCGAAGCCGTCGTCGTCGGCGCTCGCCTCGGCTTCGGGCTCGGCCTCTGGCCACAGCTCACTCGGCGGCACCTTCTCATCCGGCATGCGCTCGATCTCGAGAAGCGCAGAGGCGGCCTCGAAGCGATAGCGCAACGTCGTCGCGCCGAACGAAAGAGCGCTTCCTGATCGCCAAATTTGTGGGGTTTCGCCGAGCGGTTGATCGCCAAGGGAGCTGCCGGCTTTCGACCCGAGGTCCTGCACGACGAGCACGTCTCCTTTGCGCCGAACCTGCAGATGTCGGCGCGATACATCGGCGTCGGTCAAGCAGAAGTCGACGTCTTTGGAGCGTCCGAAGACGACCTCGTCGAGCCCGTCGATCCGCTTCTCGGTGCCCGCGTCGGGACCAGCCTCGACCGTCACGAGCGGGCGGCCGTCTTCGCCGTCGGCAGAAAGCGCTTCGATCACCAGCCCGAGCGCGATGTCCTTCGCGACATCCTGAGCTCTTCGCGTGGGCATCTGGCCGCCGATCTCGATTCGGACCCAGAGCTTGCCGATGCGCACCAGATCGCCGTTGTGCACTGGCTGCGGAGCCTGCGCCGTCAACAGCGTCACCACACGCTGACCATCCACAGTTCGGCAGAGGCGGGTGCCGTTTGTGCTGCCTTCGTCGACGATGACCTGTTCCGCTCCACGTTGCCGGATGGAGACGTGGCGGTGACTCACGCTCGGGTTGGGCAAGCGAACGTCACAACCTTCGCCTCGCCCGAAGAGGATTCTCGGAGAATCGAAGGTGATCGCAGGCGCGCCAGCCTCAGCGAGGCAAGAAGGGCCATGCACATGCACCGTCAGGGGCATCGAAGACCCGTTTTGCGAAAGATCGGCCCTCGGGGCCAACATCACAGTGATCCTTCGATTGTTCCTGGAGCTTTCCCCGGATAATCTGCTCCGGCGATGGCGCGGCTTATCTTGATGACGGCGGAAGGGACCCAGTCCGTCGAGCTGCGCCCGGTGAACTCGCTCGGGCGGCACCCGAACAACACCATCCAGCTGCTCGACAAGATCGTCTCCAAAGAGCACTGCATCATCGAGCACCGCAGCGACCACTATGTCCTGCGCGATCTCGGCAGCTTGAACGGGACGTTCGTCAACAACGAGCGCGTACGCGGCGAATCCGGCCTGAAACACGGGGACGAGATCGCCCTGGGCGCCACCCGCGGCCGCTTCGAAGACCCTGCCGCTGCGGGCGCTGGCGCTTCTTCCCAACAGCGCGGTGGTGGTTACCCCGCTCCACCTCAGCCGCAACAGCCTTGGATGCCTCAACAAGGCTCGCAGCCTCCCCCGGCTGTCGGCCACTCGCCGCTCGCCCAATCAGGTGCTGTCTCCTTCCCGAACCCAGCCAGCGGCCCCGCTTCACCGCAGTACGGGTACGGCCACGGCGCGCCGCCGATGATGCAGGGTCAGCGGCCGCCGAACTCGGTGGGTCCCGCCACGACAGCGTCGCCGGGCTCCGGCGGCGCGGTTCCCTCTTCGGGGGCTCCTGGCTCGTATCAGCAGGTCGCCACGCCGATCTTGCATCACGGCATGCAGCAGATGGTCCAGGGCGGTTACATCCAGCCCGGTGGCACGGCTCCGCTGCCGACGCCGCGCCACGTGATCGCCGGTGTTCCGCCGAATCTCACGGTGCGGGGTGGGCTCACAGGCTTCGTCCCACAGGTGCAGGGCAACATCTCGATCACCGATCAAGAGCGACAGATCGGCACGCAGATCGACGCGGTCGAGAAGGGCTTCTTGGCCTTCGACCGCATTGCCAACGACATCAATCAGCTGCGCGCCGACTACGAGCGGCTGCGGCTCTCGCACGAGCTCTCGCACGCGATCGGCGTCGAGCGCGACACCTCCAAGCTGCTCGACAAGATCCTCACGAGTGTCCTCAAGTTCATCGGCGCCGACCGCGCGGTCATCTTCTTGCGCAGCGATGAAGGCGATCTGCAGCTCTGCGCCTCCAAACGGCGCGACGGCACAGCCGCGCCGATCAGCGTTTCTTCCACGATCTTGAACCACGTCGTCAAAGAGCGTGCCGCCGTGCTCACCCACGACGCCGCGATGGATTTCGCCGCCTCAAAAGGCAAGAGCATGATCCTGAACCGCATCAGCTCGGCGATCGTCGCGCCGCTCTTGCAGCACGACAACGAGGTACTCGGTGTGCTCTGGGCCGACTCCGAGACGCTCGCCCGTTTCCAGGCAAAAGACCTCGAGCTCGTGCAGACAGTCGCCAACCAAGCCGCGCGTTTCATCGAGATCAACATCCTCGGCAAGAAAGTCGAGGCAGAGATCGTCTCCCGCGAACGGCTCAGTCGCCTGCTCTCACCCAACATCGCCGAACGAGTCATCAGCGGTCAGTTGGAAGTGAAGCAGGGCGGTCAGCGCGTCGAAGAGTGCACCGTCTTCAACAGCGACATCCGCGGCTTCACGCGCATGAGCGAGAGCGCCTCTCCAGAGATGCTCGTCGAGATGTTGAACGAATATTTCGAGATCATGGTCGACACGATCTTCAAGTACGAAGGCACGCTCGACAAATTCATGGGCGACGGCATCATGGCCCTCTGGGGTGCACCGGTGCAGGCGCCGGACGACGCGATCCGCTCGGTCGAGACAGCGCTCGAGATGGCCGACGTGCTGGGTCAATACAATCGCAAGCGCCTAGAGCGAGACTTGGCACCGCTCGGCGTCGGCATCGGCATTCACACGGGCCCGCTGGTCGCGGGCTACATCGGCTCTTCGAAAGCGCTCTCGTACACCGTGATCGGCGACACCGCCAACACCTCGTCCCGGCTCTGCTCGGTTGCGCTCAGCGGGCAGATCATCGTCAGCGAGCCCACCTGGATGCGGATGAAGAATCGCTTCGAGTTCGAAGAGCTGCAGGCTGCCAAAGTGAAGGGCAAAGAGAAGCCGCTGCGCATCTTCAACGTGCTGCGGCGGTCGACGAAAGTAGCGGTACCGAACAACCCGTTCGCTGGCGAGCCAACGACTGCCGCTGTCGGCTCCGGTACGTGAGCCCGACCATGCATGTTCTTGCGTTCGAGAAGCCGGTCGCCGAGCTGGCCGAGCAGCTGCGCGAGCTACGCGTCAAAGCAAGCAAAGACGAGAGCTTATCGTCCGAGGTAGTCGCGCTCGAGCGCGAGGTCCGGCGCGTCGCCAAAGAGACCTTCAAAGACCTGACGCCGCACCAGAAGGTGCAGCTCTCCAGGCACGCGAATCGGCCGTACACCCTCGACTACATCAAACGTCTGCTCACTGATTTCGTCGAGCTGAAAGGCGACCGCCGTTTTGCAGACGACGCCAGCATCGTCGCGGGCGTGGGCAGCTTCCAAGGGCGCAGCGTCGCCATCGTGGGCCACCAGAAGGGCCGCGGCACCAAAGAGAACATGAAGCGCAACTTCGGGATGCCGCACCCCGAGGGCTACCGCAAGGCGATCCGCATTTACGAGCTGGCTGATCGCTTCAATCTGCCGATCCTCACCTTCATCGACACCCCCGGCGCCTACCCAGGAATCGGCGCCGAAGAACGCGGCCAGAGTGAAGCCATCGGTGCGGCGCTGGCTGCGCTCGCGCGCGTGCAAGTACCGGTCATCGCGTCGATCATCGGTGAAGGTGGCTCGGGTGGCGCGCTGGCGCTCGGCGTCGCCAATCGCGTGCTGGTGCTCGAGTTCGGCTGCTACTCGGTCATCTCACCAGAGGGCTGCGCTGCCATCCTCTGGAAAGACGGCACCCGCACCGAAGAGGCAGCGCAGCGCCTCAAGGTCACCGCGCCCGAGCTGTACGAGCTGGCGGTCGTCGACGCCATCGTCGCCGAGCCCGCAGGCGGCGCACATCAAGACCACGACGCGGCGGCTCACTTGCTCGAGACCGCCATCGCCAAACACTTGGCAGAGCTGTCCAAGCTCGGCCCAGAGGCCGTCGCCGACGACCGCTACAAACGTTTTCGATCGCTGGGCGCTTTCACGGGCGACAGCGAGCAAGGCTGACCCGATGCGCGCTCTCGTGGTGCTGGCGATCGCTACTCTCGGTTGCGGCGGGCAGGTCGTGTTCGAAGAAGACGGCGGCGACGTCGGCGGGTCCACCGCCAGCTCGCAATCGACGTCGTCAAGCAGCGACCCGCCTGTCCCGGGGCCAGAGCCCAACCCGCGCAAAGACTTGTGCGAGTCGATTTGTCAGCCGCCGTGTGCCGAGAACGACTGCGTCGAAGAGTGCCTCGACGAGCTGTTCGGCGGCGGTTGCGACAGCCAAGCCGGCGACTTGATTGCTTGCTGGGCCGACAATCTCGACATCAACAGCTGCACCATTCTCGGCGCCTGCGAAGCCGAGCAAGCAGCGTACGCCGAGTGCCCTCTCAACCTGTGCTCGGACGGTTGCTCGCGCTCTGACCTCGACTGCGCCTGCCTGCGCGACTGCGACGAGCGCAAGCTGCAGATGAGCTGCCAGCTGGTCGGCGACGCCGAAGCCAATTGCGACTGCAGCATCGACGACGTGGTCGTCTCGAGCTGTGTCGAGACGCACTTGGCGTGCGACATCGACTTCGGCTGCTGCGCGCCTGCGTTCGGGTTTTAGATTTAGCGCCCAGCTACCAAAGCAACCCAGTCGCCTGCACCCCGATACCGCCGCCCTCGACAGTCATGGGACCCACGCCGAGCAGCTTGGCGAACTCGAACTTCGGCTCTTCGTTTTCGACCACACTGGTGCCCTTGTCGCCTGGGGCAATGATGGCACCGAGCGCGATGCCGATGAGCCCGCCGATACCCTGCGCAATCAGCCCCGTGCGAGGGTCTTCGTCGACAGCGAGGTAGATGAAATAGATTGGCGTGGTGGCGGCAGCGCCAATGCCAAAGCCGGCCCACATGCCGCCGATCTGTGCCCACGACGGCACCCACGCAAACGACGCGCCGGCCGAGCCGAGCAGGCCCACGCCATAGCCAACCAACCCGCCAGTGAAGACGTAATCGTTGGATTGCTTCCAGTTGCCTTCGCTCGCAGCGCCGCCGAACGCGCCGCCGATGCCAGTGCCCCAAGTGGTCGCAGACAGCGCGAACATGCTGGTCTTGGGGGATGGCTCCATCAGGTAGGCAGCGACGCCCCCGAGCGCTGCGCCCGCCGTCGAGCCCACGAAGGTCGCGCGCCCAAGGGCGGCGAAGCCCCATTCAGAGGAGCCGCTGCTGGTGGCGTATTGCACCGACCAAATGCCGGCACCCACACCACCACCGAGCCATGCACCAGTTGCAATGGCAGCAGGCACGCCTCGTTTCATGCCGCCGCTCACGTAATCGGCAATAAAAACACCGACAGGCACGGCAGCGCCGAAAAGCGCCGGCATGATGATCGCAATCCCCGGGTTTTCGACTTCGGCTTCGACATCGAGCCAGATTCCGGTGCCGATGCCATAGGCCACCGCGGTGCCGTACAGGTAGCCCTTCTCCAGAGCGCTCGCCTCCGGCTTTGGTTCGGCATAGCCCTGGCCGTAGGGCGGTTGGCCGTAAGGCGGCTGGCCGTACGGCGGCTGGCCGTAAGGCGGCTGCTGACCATAGGGAGGTGGTTGCTGACCATAAGGAGGTGGTTGCTGACCATATGGAGGCGGCTGCTGCCCGTAAGGAGGCGGCTGTTGCCCATAAGGTGGCGGCTGTTGCGGCGGCGCCTGTTGCGGACACGCAAAACCCGGCGGGCAAGGCAGCTGCACTTGGGGCAGCGCCGGCGGGTTCCATTGGCCGGGAGGCGGCGGCTGTTGCGCCTGGGCAGACGGCGCGACCAAGCTCGCTACTGCGATGGCGGCGACCGAGAGCAGGACGGGCGGACGCATCAGCGTTCGCTCCGCAGCTCGCGCGTCATGATGTCGACAACCGCCTGGCGCGCCTCTTTGCCTTCGTAGAGCACTTTGTAGACCTCGTGGGTAATGGGCATCAGCACGTCTTCACGCAGACTGAGATCGTACGCGCTCTTTGCCGTTTTTACGCCCTCGGCAACGTGCCCGAGGCCCGCCAAAATCTCCGGCAGCTTGCGACCCTTGCCGAGCTCGACACCAACCGTGCGATTTCGCGAGAGATCGCCGGTGCAAGTGAGCACCAAATCGCCCATCCCGGAGAGGCCCGCGACTGTCAGTGGATGGCCACCGAGCTTGTTCGCCAGCATGCCAATCTCGAACAGACCGCGAGTAATCATGCCCGCGCGCGAGTTGTGACCGAAGCCGAGCCCGTCGATCGCGCCTGCCGCGATGGCAATCACGTTCTTCATGGCACCGCCGATCTCGACACCGACGACGTCGTCCGACGAGTAGACCCGCAATTTTTCGCTGGCGAACGCGTGCTGCACCGTCTTGGTGTTCTCGGCGTGGGTGCCGGCGACGACCACGGCAGTGGGCATGCCGAGCGCGACTTCTTTGGCGAAGCTCGGCCCCGATAGATAGGTGAGGCGCGGCTCGTGCCCCTTGCCGAGTACGTCGACCAGCACCCCGCTCATCAACATCAGCGACTCGTTCTCGATGCCTTTCGATGCGCTGCAGAGCAGCGCCGTCTCCGGAATCAACCCTTTTGCCTTGCCCATCACCTCGCGAATCGCGTGCGTGGGCACCACTACCAATACCAAATCGGCCCCCGCGAGCGCCTGATCGAGGTGATGCGTCGAGCTCAGCGTCGCCGGCAGAGGGTGGCCCGGCAGGTAGCGCTTGTTCTCGTGCGTCTCGTTGATCGCCTTCGCGATCTCCTCGGAGAGCGCCCACACCTTGGTGGGGTTGCCTTTGTCAGCGAGAACTTTCGCGAGAGCCGTCCCCCAGGCCCCCGCACCAAGGACACAAACGTTGCTCATCGGCCCGAAACGCTAGCATCCTTTTTCGGGGCTGGGTGGCTCGGAGCACGGTTGATGCGGCGCTCATTTGGCCAGAGACATCGGGCTGGCTTGGCCAGAGACATCGGTCTGGCCCACAGCGCCGCTTCGTGCTCAAACTCGCTTCGTGATCCCCCTCCCCCTGCCTATTTTGTTGTGGCTCCGCACGGCGTTGCTCAGCCGTCTGCCGCGTGCAGGGCTGGTGGCGGTTTCGCTCGGGGCGCTCCTTTCGTGTTCTCCGCAGAGCTACCTCGCAGTGATGCCCGGCGTGGTGAACAACCCTGCCAACCGCACACTGCGGCGGGAGCTATTGGCGATGGGCACCAGCACCCTCTGTAAAGAGGTGATGAAGCGCAGCGTCGCGCTCAAGCTGAACCCGGACGACCCGGGTCTCGGTCGCTTCTATCCGCAGAAATGTGCGGTCGATACGCTGCAAAACGGCGACCTCTACATTCAGTTCGCTGGCATGGGCTACGCCTGGTCGAACCTCACGAAGCGCGTCGGCTTCAACGCCAGCGCCGCCATCGAGTACGACCAGGACTTTCGCCTCGATGGCTCGACGATGTACGTCTACTTCCGACCGCGGGCGATCACGTCCAAACAATTCACGTCGATCATGGTCGAGGGCGGCGCCCTACCCAGCACGCCCATCTCGCCGATTCTGCCTGGCAATTCTGCCCAAGACTTCGTGAACCGCGTCGGCGATGGGCTGCTCGCGTTCGAGCTGGGCGAAGGCTTCACCGTGATTCGCGAGAGCGACGGCACTGCCATATTTTCACCGGGTATGCTCGAGGTGGGGCAGCGCCCGCTCGAGCCGTACGATCGCCAAAACCGCGACCGCACGTTGATCATGAACGAGCGCGTCGAGATCCACGAAGGTCAGCGCGACTACGCCGGACCAATCGAGGTGCCCGACGACGGCTCGGCGATCTACGTCACCCTGATGGTCGAGGGCACTTCGGCGGTCGACATCCAGGTGCACCCGCGCGGCAGCGGCGACGCATGGCTGGCGCAATATGTCTCGATCAAGGACGCGGGCCCGCCGCCCGCTGCACCCCTCTACGAAGAGGCCGTGCAGAGCGCCAGCGCGGGCCCCACCACGGTGCCCGGCTCCGCCGGACCCAGCGCTTTTCGGCGCAGAATCAGGGTTCCGAGAGGCTCCTATTATCTCGTCGTGGACAACACGCGAACGGCCGGGCAAAGCCATCCGCCCGCAGTCGCGCTCGACGACCGGGCTGCGCTCGTAGGGTTGGCGGTCGAGGTCGGGAGCGAGTAGCGTCCGGCTGGTCATGAGGCCCCGAATCCGTTGAGCGAGCGCAAGCCCTCCGCCTCCGGCGGCGGCTCATCGGGTCGGGCGGCACGCGGCCCTCAGAGGTCCAACAAAGTTGGAGCCCCGGCGTTCAGCACCAGCGAGCCCGCGAGCGAGCCGCCCGACCTTGGGTCGAGCCCACCGCCCTCGAACACCAGCTCGGTCACGGCGTCGCAATCGCGCGCCAGCGCGCGAATCCTCAGGCTGGCGTTCTACGCCGTCTGGGTGGTGGGCCTCCCTCTGGGCCTGGCTATTCTGGTGGTGTGGGGGCTCACACCTTCACCAGGCGCAGGCGCTGTCGGCTCGCTTCGTACCGTCGTATCCGAACAAAAAATTCCGGCTGGCATTCTGCTCTACACGGCGTTCGCCATCGCCGTGTGGCGCTTTCGCCACGAGCTGCCGATGTCGGCGGCGGCAGGTGTCGGCGGGCGGCGCGACGTTCCGCAGAAGCTGCGCAGCCGCTACGAAGACGCGACGCTGTTGATCGAAGAAGCCCGTCGCATCCTGCGGGCGCGCCGGCGCGACATCGAACGCGAGCTCACCCAGACCGAGCGCGAAGATCTCGCCACTGGTCTCGACGATCTCGACCACGCCCTGGCGAGCGAGCCATTCGTCGCAGCGACGTTCGAGCGCACCCACGCCAAAGCCGAGCGCCTGGTCGGCGAGCACCTTGCCCGCTGGCGCAAGGGCGAGATCCGCGAGTACGCCGAGTCGATCTTGATCGCCATCGCCGTCGCGTTTCTGTTGCGCATCTTCGTCGTCGAGGCGTTCAAGATCCCGTCGAGCTCGATGGTGCCGACCTTGATGGTGGGCGACCACATCTTCGTCAACAAGTTCAAGTACGGCCCCATCTTGCCGCTGACCGAGAGCCGGCTCTTCGCCAGTCTGCCGCCGGCGCGCGGCGACGTGATCGTCTTCAAGTTCCCGGAGAACATGGAGCAAGACTTCATCAAGCGCGTCGTCACCACGCCGGGCGATTCGCTCACCGTGGTAGACGGCAGGCCCATCATCAACGGGTTCATCGTGCCGCACTGTCACGTGGGCACCTTCAAGCTCGAGGGCGCCGAGAGCGAGCTCTATGTCGAGTACCTCAATGAGCGCGCGTACTTCACCTTGTTCAGGCAGCCGCCGAGCGACATCACCTGCGAGGCCACGCGGGACTGCCCAGTCGAGCTCTCCTGCCACAAAGGTCTGTGCGGCCGCGACTCCAAAGACTTCAAGAACAAGGCCGGCGAAGTCTGGGTGCTCGGCGACAACCGCGACAACAGCCACGACTCGCGCGCGTGGAACAAGGGCACCGGCGGCGGCGTGCCATTCGACAACATCAAAGGTCGCGCAATGGTCATCTTCGCGACCTTCGTGCCTGCCGGTTCCGAGGGCGGCATACTCGAACGCTTCTTGCTCGATGTAATGGGCAGGCCCAGGTTACCCGACTCCAATGCGTTGCTCAGGCCGCAGGCCGACAAGTGCCTGCGGGAGATCCCGAAGGTCACTGTACCGCCTAATCCCTAGCCAAGCGGGCAGAGCGCCCATGTTACCTTCCCAGTCCCACCATGGACGCCCGTCGCAAGTTCAAAGGCCTGCTCGCCCGCATCTTCTCCGACGCCGTGGTCGACGAGGCCGAGCGTGGTGAGCTGCTCGACTTTCTCGCTTCGGGTGCGCTCACGCCGCCCGAGCGCGCCGAGGTCGTCGCTGACTTCGTGGCCACCACCTGGAAAGGCACCAACGCCGACGGCGTCGTCAGCGACCGCGAAAAGCAGCGCTTGCGTGAGATCGTGAAGGTGCTCGGGCTCGAGGCCGGCACACTACCCGAAGCGTGGGCGCTGCTCCTCGGTGCCAAGTAGAACCGACGCGGGGACAACATCCAGCTCGCGGCTGTCCAAAACGTAAAGTGCACTTTATGTTTCTTGAAACCCGCTGACCCCTACACTCTGGGCGCTCGCACGCCTTCTTTGCCCCAAAGGCACCGAGGAATTCAACCGCCGTCGGAGCGCCACTTTCGACCTCCCCGAGGTATGCTCCGCCCCATCCCATGCCGACGTTGAAGCACTTCCCCGCCTCGGGGGCGCCGACGCTGTACAGCGTGCACAAACCCGTCACCACGATGGGCCGCGCGTTGGGCAACGACGTGAGCTTGAAGGCGGCCGGCGTCGCCGAGCATCACGCGCAAATCGTGTTCGACGGCCGCGATTTCACGCTCGAAGAGATCGACCGCGTCGCCGACATCGCCATCAACGGCAAGAAGAAGCGCCGCGCCCGTTTGGTCCACGGTGATCGCGTGACGCTGGGCGCCGCCGAGGTGGCCTTCTCGATGTTCTCCGAAGTGCAAAAGCGTCGTGGTGGCGGCGACGACAGCGACGACAGCGAGGGCCCCAAAGAGCCGCGCCTGGACCCGGGCACCTCGCTGTCGAACGAGATCGCCGGCGTGCGCAAGCTGTTCGCCTTCAGCGAGAAGCTCATCAACAGAAAGAGCGTCGACGATCTCCTCGAGGCGATGCTCGACGACGTGATCGAGCTCACCAGCGCCCAAAAGGGCTTCTTGATCTTGGTCGACGGCGCGGACGCGTTTTCGGGCGGCGCAGGCGACGGCAAAGACAAGAAGCTCACGGTTCGCGCGTCACGCAACGTCCGCAAAGAGACGATCGTCGACACTGCGGGTGCCATCAGCGACAGCATCGTGCGCCAAGTCGTCGACAACGCTCGCCCGCTGATTGTCAGCGACGCACTCGCCGACACCACCTTCGGCAAGAGCGAGAGCGTCATCGCGATGAAGCTCTCCAGCGTGATGTGCGCGCCGCTGCTCTCGCAGGGGCAGGTCATCGGCGCCCTCTACGTCGGCAACGACAAAGTGAAGAGCCTGTTCGAGCGCACCCAGCTCGAGCTGCTCGCCATCTTCGCATCGCAGGCATCGCTCATCTTGCAAAACGCGATGCTGCTCGACGCCCTGCGCGCCGACAAAGCCAAGCTGCAAGCCGAGCTGAAGGACAAACGCTTCGGCGAAATCATCGGCGCTTGCCCCAGCATGCTCGAGGTCTTCCGCAAGCTGCAGAAGGTGGCCGGCACCGATATCAGCGTCCTGATCACCGGCGAAACCGGCACCGGCAAAGAGCTTATCGCCCGCGAAATCCACCGCCGTAGCCCGCGCGTCGACGGCCCTTTCGTCACCATCAACTGCGGCGCCATTCCCGAAAATCTGATCGAGAGCGAGCTGTTCGGTCACGTCAAAGGCGCCTTCACAGGCGCCATCGCGTCGCGCCCGGGCAAGTTCCAGGTGGCCGACAAGGGCACGCTGTTTCTCGACGAGATCGGCGAGCTGCCGCTGAACCTTCAGGTGAAGCTCCTGCGCGCGTTACAAGAGCGCGTGGTGTTCAAGGTCGGCGACTCCAAGCCGGAGAAGGTCGACATTCGCATCGTCGCCGCCACCAACCGCAACCTGGAAGAAGAGATCCGCAACAACAACTTCCGGGAAGATCTGTACTACCGGCTCAACGTGGTCAACATCTGGCTGCCGCCGCTGCGCGACCGCGGCGATGACTTGGTCATCATCGCCAAAGCGTTGCTCACCAAGTTCGCCGACGAGCTCGGCAGCGCCGTCAAGGGCTTCAGCCCCGCAGCCGTCGCCGCCATGCGCAAGTACGCCTGGCCTGGCAACATTCGCCAGGTCGAGAACCGCATCAAAAAGGCGCTCGTGCTGTGCGACGAGACCCTGCTCACTCCCGAAGATCTCGATCTCGGCGCCACCGCAGAAAATGCGATCTTGCCCCTGGAGAAAGCCAAAGAAGAGTTTCAGCGCAAGTACGTGCTCGAGGTGCTCGAGCGCAACAACGGCAACCGCACGCAGACAGCGCGCGACCTCGGTGTCGATCCGCGCACCATCTTTCGCTACCTCGAAAAAGAGGCGAACCCGATGCCGAGCGCTGCCGGTGGTACCGCCAAAGATCCCAAAGACCCGCACGATGGCTGATGACGCCTGACAAAACGCGCGTCGACCTCGAGCTCGACCGCGTTCTCTCGGCGCTGGCAGAACGTTGCGCCAGCAGCGCTGGTAAGCGCACAGCTGTTGCGTTGCCGTTTCTGGAGACGCGCGCGGAGGTCGTTCGCGCGCTCGGAGAGATCGACGAAGCGAAGCGGCTCGATGACCGCGGCGAGCCATTGCCGCACGCGTCGCTGCCAGAGGTCGCCGAAGCCATCGCCCGCGCGCGGGTTTCCGCCAACATGTCCGCAGAAGAGGTGCGCGCCCTGCTTCGTGTGCTGCTGGCAGTTCGCGCCCTGCGCAAGTTCTTGAAGGCGCATCCCGAAGAAGCGCCGCTGCTCGCCGCCGCTTGCGAGACCGACCCCGCCTTGGATCAGCTCGCCAGCGAGCTCGATCGCTCGTTCGACGAAGACGGCACCATCTCCGACGCCGCGTCGCCAAAGCTCGCCGAGCTCCGCGCTGAACGGCGCACCTCTCGCGAGCGCATCGTGCGCCGCCTCGGAGAGCTGGTCGCCCGCTATGCGTCGATCATGTCCGACGCCTTCTGGACCGAACGCGACGGCCGCTACGTGCTGCCCATCCGCGCCGACGCGCACGAACGCTTTCCCGGCATCGTGCACGGCGCCAGCTCCGGCGGCGCCACCTTGTTCGTCGAGCCGCGCGTGATCATCCCGATGGGCAATCGCCACAAGGTGCTCGACTCGCTCGTCGAGAGAGAAGAAGAGATTGTGGTCGCGGCGCTAGCCGCCATGATCGCCGCAGCGATCGACTCCGTAGCAGCGGCAGTCGACGCCCTCGCACACGCCGACTTGCGTGCTGCATGCGCAAAGCTCGCTGTCGCTCTCAAGCTTACCACCCCGCAGATCCCGGAAGGCGACGCAAGAAGCGACATGCGCATCGAGCTGATTCGCGCGCGGCACCCGTTGCTCGTGCTGGACGGCGTCGACGTGGTGCCCAGCGATGTTTCGATACAGGCCGGCAAGGTGCTCGTGCTCTCGGGCCCGAACGCAGGCGGCAAGACAGTCGCGCTGAAGACAGCCGGGCTCGCAGCCGTGATGTTGCGGCTTGGGCTGCCGGTGCCCGCCGCCGACGGCTCGGTGGTCTCGCTGTTCGATTTGGTGCTCACCGATGTGGGCGACGACCAGAGCCTCAGCAAGAACCTGTCGACCTTCAGCGCTCACGTGCAGAACCTCGCGCACATCCTGGCAGAGACACATCAAGGCGCGCTCGTCCTCTTGGACGAAGTCGCCTCCGGCACCGACCCGCGCGAAGGCGAGGCGCTCGCGACTGCCGTGCTCGAGTCGCTGGCGCTCCGCGGCGGCGCTGTTGCGTGTACGACGCACTACGAGGGCCTGAAGGTGCTCGCCCTCGCCAACGACAAGTTCCTGAACGCATCGGTCAGCTTCGACTTCGACGCGATGTTGCCGACGTTCAAGGTGCTGTCTGGCGTGCCCGGCGCTTCCAGCGCGCTGGCCGTCGCGAAGCGGTTCGGCGTGCCCCCTCCGATCGTCGAGCGCGCGGAGTCGTTGCTCTCTGCCGACACTGTCAGCGTGAGCAAGCTGGTCGAGCGGCTGGCCAATGATCGGCGCGATCTCGATATCGCGATCTCCAAGGCCGAGGCGGAGGCCGCCGAGCTGAGAGAGAAGCAAGCCACCCTCGACGCCGAGATCGCCAAGGTGCAACGCCGCGACGAGGGCGCGCTGGTGCGCGAGACAGAGGCGCTGCTCGTCAGCGTCAAGCGCGCCCGCGAAGATCTGCGCGCCGCGCAGGCTCGGCTGCGAAGTCAGAAGCTGGACGAGCGCGAGGTCGCCGAGGCAGCCAAGGCGATCGACAAGATCGCAGGAACGGTCGCCATCGGTGGGCCGCTCGAGCTACCGCAAGCGCGCGCACAAGGGGAACGCGCGAGTGTCGCTGCCAGTGAATTATTTCCGGGGATGCGCGTCTTCGTCCCGCGCTTGCGCACCGACGCCGAGGTGCTCGAGGTGATGCACTCTGGGCAGGTGCGCGTCGCGGCGGGACCGCTCAAGCTGGTCGCTTCAGTCGAAGAGATCCGCCGGTCGACGAGCGAAGTCAAAACCAAGCAAAAAGCTGCGCAAAAGCCGCGCGTCGCGCAGATGCTGCTGGATGCGGCAGCCGACCCTGATTTGCCGGTTCAGACATCGGACAACACCGTCGACCTACGTGGCCTGCGCGCGCACGAGGTCGTCAGCATGGCCGAACAGTTTTTGGATCGCTGCGTTGGGGCAGGGCGCCGCGTGGCATTTTTGATCCATGGGCACGGCACGGGCGCGCTGCGACAGACATTACGCGACGCACTTTCGAAGAGCCGTTATGTCGAGCGTATGCGTCCCGGTGAGCCGCGCGAAGGCGGCGACGGCGTCACTGTAATCTGGCTGCGCTGATCGCTGCGCAAGGCCCGCAGCATGACAGCGCGGTCGCGAGCGCTGACAAGTTACGGCTCCAGCTCCGCCAAAAAACGTCACTGCAGCTTCAGCAGCAGAGCTCTGGAAGTCGCGCGCGTCCGCAGTAAGGATCGACCGTCCCCGCCGTTTGTACATCTGTGCTCGAGACTCTCATCGAAGCTCGAACGAGCGGCACGCGAGATGCACCACAATCGTCATCAGGAACGAGAGAGCGGGAATGAAGCCCCCAACCTCGCCTGTTCGTACTCAGCCCTGATGGTTCTGGAAAGAGGATAGCGAAGTGACCCGTTCTGCCCAATCAAGCACTTTTCCCCGCGTAGAGGGGCCTCTGGCCCATCAAGGGGTTGCTGGGCATGCGGCTGGCGCCCTTTTGGGCGATGGGTTCGTCGCGGACTCGACCCTCGAAGAGTGGAAGCGCACTGGGGTAGGCACCCTTACTGGCACGGTTCTGTTGCTGAATGACGGCCGTCGTTTCGCGCTCTCAGACGGTCTGCGCATCCTTGGCCGCAGAAACGGCGACAGTGATCCTTATGGCCTCACCGGCCGCATCCTCACCCTGCGCTCCATTCTCCGTCGCGGCGGAATGCTGTCCCCCGACGGTGTGCGCCTGGGCGCCGCTATCTACGATGTAGGTTTTGGTGTGATTGCCGAGCCACTGCTGGACCCCTCAGAGGTCCCGACCGCAGTTCGCACCCGCAGCAGCACGCCGCCGTCCGTCCGCCCGTAGCCCCAGACTCAAAACGTAAAGTCGACTTTGGGTTTTCCAAATCCGGCACCCGCTGTCCTCGCAAGCTAGCCCGACGCGACTGGAGCGGGATGTCGCACTCACCTTGGTTTTGGTACGCAATCGTTGCACTCGGCGTCGTGCTCGCGAAGCCTAGCGAGCGATGATGTCAGCGACCTGAGAGAGCACGCCGTTCACGAACGCGCCGGAGCTCTCCGTCCCGAACTTCTTGCCGAGCTCGACTGCCTCGTCGATGGCGACGCCGCGCGGCACCGCGTGCAAGAGCTCCCACGAGCCGACTCGCAGCACGTTGCGATCGACGCGCGACATACGCTCCAGGCGCCAATGGGTGCTGGCGGTGCGAATCAGCGCGTCGATCTTCTGCTGCTCGCTAACGACGCCAGCGGCGATCTCCTCGGCGTAGGCGCGCGCCTCCTCGTCGGCTTCGATATCCGAGCCTGGCGCGAGATGCAGAAAGAACTCGCGTGCGGCTTTGGCGCCGTCGGAATGCGCGCTCGGGTCGGCCTCGACCCCGAACAGGATCATGAGCCCACACTCGCGGCCGACACTTCGCGCACCCATCAGAAGCCGTTGGCGGTGAGAGCGGCGCTGAGGTTCAGCATCTCGATCGCGCTGACGGCAGCCTCCCAGCCTTTGTTGCCGGCCTTGGTGCCTGCGCGCTCGATGGCTTGCTCGATGGTGTCCGTCGTCAGCACTCCGAACGCGATCGGTACGCCGCTATCCATCGACACCGATGCGATGCCCTTGGTCACCTCCGCGGCGATGTAGTCGAAGTGAGGCGTCGAGCCGCGGATCACCGCGCCGAGGGCGATGATGGCGAAGAGCTGCGGAGCACCCTCGTGCGAAGCCGAAGACTCAGCTTTGTGCTTCTTGATCTGGGCGAGCCGCTGCACGCCGTACGGGATCTCCCAGGCGCCGGGCACGCGCACGATGGTGACGTCGGCCTTTTCGCCGCCGTGACGCCGAATCGCGTCGAGCGCGCCGTCGACCAACCGGTCGACGATGAAGTGATTGAAGCGGCTGGCTACGATGCCGAAGCGCGCGCCTTCAGGGACGACGACCTGGCCTTCGATTTCGCGGGGGCTCATGCGAGCGAGCGACTAACACCGCTCTCTGGGGATGGGAATGCGCTCGACCACTTTGAGGCCAAAGCCGTCGAGGCCGGCGATCTTGGTCTCGTGGTTGGAGAGCAGCACCAGCTCTTGCACGCCGAGGTCGGCGAGCACCTGCGCCCCCAAACCGAACTCGCGCAGCGGCGCGTTGCTCGCAGCGGGCTTCGGGGACGGGCCTTTCGATTCACCGTTCTTCTGGGCAACTGGCGCCCTGCCCGAGAGCAGAACGGCCCGATCGAGCTCGCTGACCAGATCCCCTTTCGGGGGGACATACAAAATCACGCCACGACCCTTCGTCTCGATCATTCGGATCGACTCACGCAGGTTGGCGCCGCCGTCGGACGGCGTGGAGGCGAAAATGTCGCCAACCAAGCTGCCGGAGTGGACGCGCGTCAGCACTGGTTCGGGGCCGGAGACTTGGCCCTTCACCAGCGCGAGGAACTGCCGCTGCTCGCCGAGGATGTCGTAGGCGATCGCCAGCCACTCGGTGCCGGAGACGTCGAGCTTCAGCGGTGTTTCGCTGCGCCGCACCACGAGGCGCTCGGTCTGCAGGCGGTAACTGATCAGATCGGCGATCGTGAGCACCATCAGCCCGTGCGTCTTTGCAAAGAGCTCGAGATCTGGCAGGCGCGCCATGCTGCCGTCGTCGTTCATGATCTCGCAGATGACGCCCGCAGCTGCTTGGCCTGCGAGGGTCGCCAAATCGACCGAGCCTTCAGTGTGGCCGGTGCGCACTAGCACGCCGCCACGGCGGGCTTTGAGCGGAAAGATGTGGCCTGGCGTGACCAAGTCGGAGGGCTTTGTTTCCGGGTCGATCGCGACCTGCACCGTGCGCGCGCGATCGGCAGCCGAGATGCCGCTGGTGACACCCGTGCGCGCCTCGATGCTGACAGTGAACGCAGTGCCGAGCAGCGGCCCGACGCGACCAGGCGCCGACATCATCGGCAGCTCGAGCCGCTCGACGTGCTCTTCAGTCAGGGTCAAACAGATGAGTCCGCGGCCATGTTTGGCCATGAAGTTCACCGACTCGGCGGTGCACCTATCGGCGGCCATCACTAGGTCGCCTTCGTTCTCGCGATCTTCATCGTCGACGAGGATCACCATCTTGCCTTCGCGGATCTCGTTGAGCGCCAGGTTCACGCGGTCGAGCAGCGCAGAGTCGATCGTCAACCGCTGCGGTTGTGCGATCACGGCTTCGCGGCTCGAAGGCCGGGGCTCTGGTATCACGCGATTCTGGGGGCTATTCGGCACAGGGCTCACATGTAGCTTCCGGAACGCAACTTTTCCAGGAGGGACGCTTCATCTTTTGCGCCCGCGGGGCCGACCGCCAAAGAAAGCCGCCGTTCGACGTAGCGCGCCAGCACATCGATCTCGATGTTCACCTTCGCGCCAGCGGTCAGATGCGCGAGCGTGGTGCGGCCGAGCGTATGCGGCACCAACATGACACTGAAATGCACGCTGTCGGCGTTGTCGCTGACCTCATTGATGGTCAGGCTCACGCCGTCGATGGCGACCGAGCCCTTATGCGCGAGATACGCCGCCAGGTCGCGGCTCACTGAAAATTCGGTGCGCTGCGAGCCGCTCACCAGCTCTGCGCGGACAAAGGTGCCGACGCCATCTACGTGGCCGAGCACGACATGGCCGCCCATGCGCCCGCCGAGCTTCATCGAACGCTCGAGGTTCAAGGGCGCGCCGGCTTTGAGCGCGCCCAGCGTCGACCGCGCGAGTGTCTCGGCTGACAAATCTGCTTCGAAGACCATGCCTGCGAAGCTGGCGACGGTCAGACACACGCCATTGACAGCGATCGACTCGCCCAACACGAGGGGATCACTCGCCGGGAACCCCGTGCGAATCGTGGCCCGCGCCGATGCGCCTTTGGTGGCGAAGCGCTCCAGATTGCCGACGTCTTCTACGAGTCCGGTGAACATACTGCGTTGATTTTGTGGCGGCGCTGGGACCTCGCGCAGCAACTCCTTGCGAAGCAATATTACAGCGTAGGTTTGTGAACGCCCTGCAGGGTCAAGAGCTTGTCGATCAGGCCCTTCGAGTAGCTGGAGAGCTCGGTGAACACGACGCCCATGCCGGGCGGGTCATCGTGAACGCGAACGACCTCGCCGATGCCTTCGATCGTCTCGATGTCGTCCATGATCACGGTGAAGCGCAGGTTCACCAGCGTGCCGATCGGCAGCACTGTCTTTGCGCGCACGAAAGCGCCGGTGCGGGAGATGTTCGTGACGTACTCATTGATGAACGCGTCGTACGACTCGAACTCTTTATTGATGGTGACGCGCTCTTCGCGTCGGTCGTTCTCGCTCTCCATCGACGAACCCTCCGTCATTTGCCGATTAGGTCGAACTGCTCGAGGTGGTATTCCTTTTGGGGGACGAGCTCGATGCGGCGCTGGTGCAGGCGCTCGGCCTCGGTGACGGCGCTGCGTTCTTCGTTGCGCAAGCAATCGACGACGGCGGGGTGCGCGTTCACAACCACACTATATCCCCGCAGACTGCCGCGCTCTCGCTTGATCTGGCGCAGAATTTCGTACGCGATGGTCTGGCGAGACTGTAGGTTGCCGGTGCCGTCGCAGTAGAAACACGGCTCGTTCATGATGCGGCCGAGGCTCTCGCGTGTGCGCTTTCGGGTCATCTCGATGAGGCCGAGATCCGAGATGCGGTTCAGCGTCGTCTTCGCCTTGTCGTTCAGCAAAAGCTGCTCGAGGCGACGGCGCACCTTCTCGCGATTGGAGATGCGCTCCATATCGATCAAGTCGAGGATGATCAGGCCGCCGATATTGCGAAAGCGTAGCTGGTAGGCGATCTCTTCGACGGCTTCGAGGTTGGTCTGGAGAATGGTGTCTTCCAGATCTTTCGAGCCTTTGCCGACGTAGCGGCCGGTGTTGACGTCGATCGCGGTGAGCGCTTCGGCTTGGTCGATCACCAAGTGGCCACCGGAGGCGAGCGGTACTCTGCGCGAGAGCGCGCGGCCGATCTCTTCTTCGATGCCGTATTCGTCGAAGATGGGTTCGTCACCTTCGTAGAGCTCGATGGCGCCGACACGCTCGGGCATGAACATCTCGACGAAGCGAACCAGGCGCGCGTGCTCCTCTTTGCTGTCGATGATGATCTTCTCGACGTCGTCGGTGAACAAGTCGCGCGCGGTCTTCAGCACCAAGTCGAGCTCGGCGTAGAGCAGCGACGGCGCCTTCGGAGATTGCTCGCGCTTCTTGGCGATCTCACCCCACAGGCGCACGAGGTAGCCGACGTCTGCTTTGAGCGACTTCTTGGTGAGGCCTTCTGCGAGGGTGCGCACGATGAGCCCACCCTGCGGCGGCTTCATCGCTTCGATCGCTTCGCGCAAACGGCCGCGCTCTTTGTCGGAGCCGATGCGCTTGGAGATGCCGACGTGCTCGACCGTGGGCAGGTACACCACGTAGCGGCCAGGCAGTGAGATGTGGCTGGTGACGCGCGCGCCTTTGGTGCCGATCGGCTCTTTCGAGACTTGCACGACGACCTCTTGGCCTTCGCGCACGACGTTGCGAATCGGCGTCGACTTGGAGACGCGGAGCGGGTCTTTGTCGCGACGGCTGCGGCCGCGATCGGGTCCGCGATCGATCGACTGGTTCGAGGTGGTGCCGCTGCCTGCGCGCAAGCCACCGCGCTTGTCACCACCGCGACCGCGATCTGCGCGAGCACCGCGACCGCCGTCACGCGAAGCTTCGCGAGGGGCAGTGCCACCACCACCACCACCACCACCACCACCACCACCACCACCACCGCGGGGACCATCGTTGCGCGATCGACGACCGCGACCTTCACGAGGCGCGGCTGCGGAGGCTTCACGCGGTGCATCGTCGCCAACCGGAGGCGGCGGCGCTGCAGTCGGTGCGATCACGGCCCCGACGACGTCGGTCGTGCTGCGACGACGGCGGCGCCCACGGCCGCCTCGGCGTGTGCGTTTCGCGCTGTTGCCGAGCTCGTCGACGGCCTCACCCTCAGCGCCGGCTGCTCTGGGCTCGAGATCGTCGACAGCACCGACAGGGTCGACGTCACCGACTGGAACGTCGGGCCTAATGTCGCCGGTCTCTTCGCTGTCGCGTTGCTGCCCTTGGAGGTGGGCTTCGGGTTGCCCTTCGATGCGCGGGAGGTCGAGCTGGTTGGCTTCGGATTCGCCAGCTTCGTCCCAAGCGGCGTCGATGTCCTCTTCTTCGGGCTGGTCGCTGGGGGGCTCTTTCGCCTCGGCGGCGTCGGCGTGAACGACCTCTTCCGGATCGGAGACTTCTTGCGCGTCGTCTTCGTCTTCTTCGTCTTGGGCGGCGTCGTTGGCTTCGGCGTCGTCGCCAGCGGCTTCTGCTTCGCCGTCTGCTTCGTCGCCGTCTGCTTCGTCGCCGTCTGCTTCGTCGTCGTCGGGCGCTTGGGCTCGCTCGGCGGCGTCTGCCTCGGCTTGCGCGTCTTCTGCGGCCTCTGCCTCGTCGACTTCTGCGGCCTCTTTGCCACCAGGCTCGGTGCCGGCTTCAGGGTGTTGCGAGACTGCGTGCTCGGCCGCGGCTTGGTCGGCGTGGGCAGCGTCGCTTTGCTCGACTGCGTCTTCGGCGCTGGCGTCGTTGGGGCGATCTTCAGTGCGGGCCGGGTTGCGGTGGCCTGCGAGGTAGGCCTCGAAGTCGTCGGGGCGGATCAGGTCTTCGACGTGAAGGAAGGCGGCTCGCTCTTCACCGATGTCGATGAAGGCCGCCTGCATGCCGGGGAGCACCCGGCTCACTTTGCCGAGGACGATGTTGCCGAGCGTGCCGCGGTGGCCGTGGCGCTCGATGTGAAGCTCGGCGATGACGCCGTTTTCGATCAGCGCGACTCGTGTCTCGCGGATGTCGATGTTGATAACAAGGGTATTTTTGGCCATTTTGAAGGCCCGGCGAAAAAATCGCGGGCAGGGTTACTGAGGTTGGGGCGCCCGACCGACCTCGCTCTTCTGGTGCCACTGCGCCTTCTTTCTGAGGAAGAGGCCGAGGCTCGCCGCTCGGAAATCCGATCACTTGGCAAGCAAATGAACGATCCGCGAGCAGGCTGGTGCGACCCCCTCGCGCGACGTGCGAGCGAATGGGTCGGAGAGATCGATCTGGCGTAATCCGCCGCGAGCGAGACTCGCGCGAGGCGGGGAGCGTCCCTTTCTCCGTGGGAGAAGCCTCCAAAGGAGAGAAGGGACCAGAAGACTGCTGGGGCGCCAGCACGAGATCGTGCGGGCCCACGTTGACGGGCACCCTACGCTGCGGGGGGGCTCGGCGCAACGGGCGGGCTGGCAGGAGGGCCTGTTTTCTCCACAGGGGTCGAACGACGGGGCGCACGGCGCGGAAAAGCAGCAGAAAGGGCGCGTGCTTGTGGTGGGGAGCCTTGCTGAGCGTGGCGTTGCGCGAGCAGGTTGGCTGCGCGGAGGCACGCGTCCTGGGCGCCGACGGAGCCTCGCGCTCCAGGCTCGGCGCGCCGGTTTCGGGCTGGGCCGTGAGCCCTGGGGGGGGGCGTCGCGGCCACCGAGGGGGCCAACGACCTTGCTAGCTGGCCAGCGTGGCCGCGCCGTGGCCACCGAGGGGCCTTTCCAATTTCGGAACCGCGCTCCGCACGCGGAACCGTTCGATCAAGTGGCTCTGCGTGGAGTCGAGCTTTGGGGCGCGACGCCTGGCTCGTGACACAGAAATTGATGCGAGCCCGACGCGAGCCGCATTCCCGGCGCGTCATCGAGCGCCCGTGCAAGCCACGCAATGGCGCCAACGCACCTTGCGAGGCAGGGTAAACGCTAGGGTGCCGCTGGCGGTGCGCGCGATCCAAAGTAGCAGCTTTGGGGGACACCGATGCGCATTGGTGTTGCCGCTGCGACCTCGTGACCGAGCGCGTGCCTCTCTCCGCGCGTTGGTGCTAGCCGCGCTGCGCTCGTGTATTGGCCGTCAACGCGGAGGCCCACAGAAGTAATTGGCAATGCTGGTGAACACCGTCTCGAAGGTGTCGCCCGCACATTGGGGGCTCTTGATGTCCAGGTCGACGCTGGACGTGCACGCGGCTGGTAAGGGGAGCGTCGAGCAGATGCCTTCTGCGTCGAGCGACCATTGCGCGCACTCCTGAAATGCGTCTTCGTCGCATTCACTGCACGCGGTTTGGTAGCAGAACACGAAGTCGGACAGCGCCGGCCCGCACTCGGGTGCGCCCTGCGCCGCGGATTCGCAGGCGAGCAGGTTGGGCGCCGCCAGCACGCCCCCTGCAGTGGGGAACGCGTTGATCACCGGGGTCGAGCCGGCGGAGTTGCCATTCGCGTCGACTGCGTTGATGCAGTTGTAGCAGCCGTCGTTCAGTGCGTTCTCGGTGAAGACAGCACAGGTCGCTTCGGTAGCAAGCGCGCCGAAGCACGCCGCGAGGTACTCGGTGACTTGTGTCGCGGTGCACAGATCGAGGCCCACGAGCGTCACGTTTCCCGGTGCGTTGAGGGCGGCTTCTTCGGCGTAGCAGGCTGGCGCCTCGGGCGCGGCGCCGCCGCTCGCGCCCCCACTGCCGCCAGCCCCGCTCGCGCTGCCGCCTTCGGCTGCACTGCCGCCTGCTGGCGCATTGCCGCCGGGCATTTCGGTGCTGCTGTCGCCGCACGCTGCGGCCAAGAAGCCCAATGGAACCAGACTCGCGAGCCTCATGCGCATGACATGCTCCCGAAACCACAAGCTAGGCCGCCAAAGCCGAAAGGCAAGGACGAAGGGTTCGACTCACAGAAGCAGAACGGCGCGACCTCCGAAGAGGCGCGCCGTTCGCATTTCAATCACTCGAGCTCAGCAATCCCTTGCTGAGCAAGATGCAGAGGCTGACGGGGTCAGCCGACGACTTTCACATGGGGCATTCGGCTTCGATGCACGCGCTGAACGCGGTGGCGTCGGGCTCAATCGCACTGGAGCAAGCCGGATCGTTTTGCAGGCAGAGCAGACAAGCTGTGGTGCCCGGATCGTTCATCGGGAGAAAGCCGTCACCCTCCGGATCAGCGCAGGCGGTGAGCTGGGCGCAGCAGTTGTCCTGCGCGCACAGGTTGGAGTCGTAGGCGGTGTCTTGCGACCCGTTCGGATAGGTGATGCCGAAAATGATTCCCGTGCCGCAGATGTCCTGCGGGCAGCTGCCGTCGCGACAAGTGAGGTAGGGGGTGTAGAGCGCGTTGGTGTCGCAGCCCACGATCGTGTCGTCGCTCAAGCAATCCGTGCACGTCGTATCTGCCGCGCAAGGGCTAAACGTCGCGCAGCAGTTGTCCTGAATGCATGCGTTCAGGAGGGGGCTCGGGGTGCCCAGGGTCGAGTCGCAGATGAGGCCCGGGCAGCTTGTGGCGAAGCAGGTCTGGAAGGGCTGGTAGAGCGCGTTGGTATCGCAGCCTGCGCCTGTCGGCCCCGACTCGAGGCAATCCGTGCAGTCCGCGTCGGCCAGGCAGGGGTCAAACGAGGCGCAGCAGTTCGTGCTGAGGCAGCCGTCAATAACGTCGCCGTCAAACTCGAGGTCGGTCTCGCACACGCCGGTGCCAGGCTCAGCACCGCCCCCGGGGCCGCCTGCTCCAACCGGATTACCGCCGCCGGGGCCGGCGAGAACGCCCGTGCTGCCGCCGCCGCCTTCGGAGTTGTTGCCGCCGGTGGGGGTGTTGCCGCCCGTGGCGGTGTCGGTACCAGAGTCACCACAGGCGAACCCGAACGAACCGACGAGAGCCACCAAACTAACAAGCTTTAGATTCATGAGACGACCTCCAAAAAGAACTGCCGATGGTGTCGAGCGACAAGCGGCGCGTTTCGCCGCGAACGAAGAAGCCGCGCCCCTCGTCGCCGATCTGGTGGATCGACGCTGCGGGGAAGATGGCCTGCCTAACCCGAAACGGGGCGCACACTATCAGAATGTGCCCACCTTTGGGATCTAAATATGTCAGGACTGCAACGACTGCGGGAAGAAACAGGCCTGTCTAAGAAACGAGTGCGAAACGGCTTTGACTCTACCGCGATCTGCTCCCGCAGCAAGCTGCGCAGAGCGCTGTTTTCGGGTCTTTGAGAAAGTTTGTGGGAAGCACCCGTGGTGCGCAGCGGCCGACACGCATCTGCATGTCGTCACCAACGGAAGCCGCACCGATGCCGGCCTCTTTGCGCGGTATGCGATGATGTCGCTGCGCTGGAAGCTGCGACTCGCCGCGCCGTTCGAGCCTTGCCGCATGCGCGCCCTCGTCGATCAGCGGCACCTGGAGAACGCCGTCCGCTACACCTTCAGACAAGAGGGCCACCACGGCATCGACGCCGACCCGACGCACGACGCGAGCAGCCTCGTCGACCTGGTCGGGCTGCGCGTGCTCGATGAGCCCACCAGCCGCCAGTTCTTCGCGGCCTTGCCGCGCTTGAGTCGCGCCGCGCTGCTACAGCTGGGCGCCCTCGACATTGCCGCCCTTGACATTGCCACCACCGACCCGCCGCCGATCGCCTTGCTGCTGGAGGCGACGCTCGCGGCAAGCGGGCTCGGCACGCTGACCCGTTGCCTCTCGAGCGAGGCCGGGCGGCTCGCAGCCGCGCACGCAGTCGACGCGCCTGCTCGCGAAGTTGGACCCTTGCTCGGCATCGCCGCCGCTTCGGTGCGGCGACTTCGACAGCGCAGCCCCGAGCGTCGATTGGTCACCGCCATCCAGCGCCAGCTCGCGCTGCGATCCGGTCTTGCTATGCGGGTGCGATCTGCGTGAAGCAGGCAGCGCGCACCCTGAGGCGCACCCTAGCCAGCACCCTCCGCCGCAAGGTGCGCCGCTACGCCCCGTCAGCTGCAAACAGCGCCCAGCGCGCACCCTGAGGCCCACCCTAGCCAATACCCTCCCCCGCAAGGTGCGCCGCTACAGCGCCGTCAGCTGCAAACAGCGACCAGCACGCACCCTGAGGCCTACCCTAGCCAGTACCCTCGCCGCAAGGTGCGCCGCCCCCATCCCGGCGCACCCGCACAGCCGGCAGCATTGCCGCAACCACTCAACGCCCCGGCTGCGAGTAACCAGGCTGCGAATACCCCGGCTGCTGGCCTTGCATGCCAGGCTGCCCCGGCTGGCCACCCGGCCCGCACTGCCCCGGGATGCCGACGCACACCGAGTAGCAGCAGCCTGCCGGCCCGAGCGTCCCTTCGCTGAGCGCATACATCCCAGTGCATTGGCCGCCCACTTGCGCAGCGGGCAGGCACGCCCCCGGCGGGATCAACATCGGCGGCAAGCACGTCGTCTGCAGCATGCCGTTGCACGCGGGTCGCGCAGGCTGCGGCGGAGGCTCGGGCGGGGGCGGGTCGCTGCACGCAAACACGAGGCTCGCCCACAACGCGACGCCCACCACCCCGAGCGATCGCACACGAAGCCCCGCAGCTGTCATGCCCTGACGTTATCACCGACGCCGCTTTCGCGGTGCAGCGCAGGAAAACGTCGGCCACCAGCGTTTCCTCGAATCCTTTCGCGCCCGACGAGGCTTCTCCAGCCATGAAACGCAACGTCGGCAACGTCGATCGAGTTTTCCGCGGCTTGGCAGCCCTGGCCATGTTCAGCTGCGCCGTGATCTCGCCGCTGCCGCTTCTGTTGCGCACAGCGCCCTGTTGGCCGAGCGCGGAGACGACGCCGCGCTGACTGTGCTCGTGCGCACTATCATGACCGCGTGTACCGCTTCGGAGTGCGCGTGTGCCGCAACCGATTCGACGCCGACGACGCCGTACAAGAAGCATTCACCAAGCTCGCCACCCGGCCCGACGTGGTGCGCGACCCGAGCGCGCTCTCCTGGCTACTGAGTGTCGCGCGGAACGCGTGCCTCCGCATGCTGCGACCTCTCATTCGTGAGCGCCGCGCGCTGGGCGCACGCGTCGACGACGCAGACGAGCTGCCCGCGGCCGAGCTCGATGCCCAGCAAGCCCTCGAACGCTGGGAGCTCGTGCGATCGGTGCACGCCGCTATTGCGTCGCTCGAGCGACCGTATCGTGAAGTATTGGTGCTGCGCGATTTGGAAGGCCTCTCCGGCGAGCAGACTTGCGCCGCAATTCGCCTCGGCCTCCGAAAGCAGCGTGATAGCCTCCGACGATGCGCTTCAGCTACCTCGTTCCGCTTCTTGCGCTCTCCTTCTCCGCACTGTTTGCAGGCTGCAGCTGTAGCCCCGGCACCGAGCCAGAAGGTGGCGGCAACCAGGGCGCCAACAATCAGGGCGGCAACGGCCAGGGCGGCGACGGCGGCTCGACCGGGCCTTTTCAGGCCGGCGGCAGCGGGGGCAATGGCGCGTGTGGGCTGAGCTGTTCGGGCGATCTGCATTCAGTGGTCGACTGCAATGGCGTGGTCCAGTCGACTTGCCCGCCCGACCAGGGCTGCGCCGAAGCGAGCTGCATTCCCGCGTGCGACGCCGCCATCGCCAACAAGAGCAGCATCGGTTGCGACTACTACGCACACAACCCGCTCACGCTGTTCGGCCGCGGCTGTCATGCGATGTTCATCGCCAATACCTGGAACGCGCCGGTGACTATCTCGGGTGACGCGAACGGCTCGACCATCGATCTGTCGAAGTACGCCTACCTGCCGACTGGCACTGGCGTCGATCTGACGTTCACGCCGCTCGGCGTGGGCGGCGAGCTGCCGCCGAACGAAGTCGCCATCGTGTTCTTGCGCGACGGTCAGGGCGGCCTCGGCATCTCCTGCCCGATGCCCGCCGCCGAGACGGACGCATTGGCCGGCGCCTGGACAGACGGCATCGCAGGCACCAACAACTTAGGCGAAGCGTTGCGCGTGTTCACCAGCGCGCCCGTCGTTGCTTACGACATCATCCCATTCGGGGGTGGCTCCAGCGAGATCAGCGATGCAAGCCTGCTCTTGCCGACCTCTACCTGGGACACCAACTACATCGCGATCACGCCACGCCCCTTCGGGAACAACACGCTGAACCCCACGCTGGCAATCGTCGGCGCTGAAGACGGCACGACCGTGACGCTGCTGCCGACAGTCGCAGTCGCCGGGGGCACAGGCATCGCCGCCGGCCCCGCCAATGTGCCGCAGACCTATCCGCTCTCGCGCGGGCAGGTGCTGCGCTTCGAGCAACAAGAAGACTTGCTCGGCAGCGTGATCAGCGCAGACAAACCAGTCGGCGTGTGGGGCGAGCAAGGCTGCATCAACATCGACGACTACGCGTGCGACGCCGCGCACGAGCAGATCCCGCCGGTGCGCGCGCTGGGCAGCGAATACGTCTCGGTGCGCTATCGCAACCGCGTCGACGGGGTAGAAGAGCAGCCGCCCGTGCGCATCACAGGTGCCATCGACGGCACCGAGCTCAGCTGGGAGCCGGCACCGCCCACTGGCGCGCTGACCACTGTCGGTCGCGGCCAAAGCTTCGAAGTGCGCTCGACGACGCCCTTCGTCGTGAAGAGCCAGGACGCGGATCACCCCTTCTACGTGGCTGCCTACATGACGGGTGGCGCGGGCTTTCAGCTTCGCGGCGACCCCGAGTTCGTCAACGTGATCCCTTCGGCGCAATACCTGCGCGACTACACCTTCTTCACCGACCCGACCTATCCGGAGACCAACTTGGTGTTCATTCGCAGCAAAGGCGCCAATGGCTTCGCCGACGTCACACTCGAGTGCTCTGGTGTGCTCAGCGGCTGGGCCCCGATCGGCAGCGGAGACAAGTACGAGTTCGTCCGCGCAGACCTGTCGACCGGCGTGTTTCAAGGTCAAAACGGCTGCGACAACGGGCAAAACCGCGCCTTCAGCGACGTGCCCTTCGGGCTGACCATCTGGGGTTGGGGCACGGAGGCGACTGGCGGCAGCGGAACCCCGGGCTACAGCCAATACGTCTCCTACGCTTACCCCGCGGGTGCCAGCGTACAGACCATCAACGAAGTCGTGGTGCCGCCGGTGCCGCGCTAGATCAAGCTCCACTGAAGCAGATCGACGGCCTCAACAATGCCGTGCGCGAACGCCGACGCGGCTCGCGAGGCACGCGCTGAGGTCGTCGCTTCCGAAAAGCGGAAATCAAAACCCCATACCCACCCGATGTGGCCCAGGATTTCTGCTTTTCGGAAATCGCCGCGCCCTTCCACGCCACGCCACGCCACGC
>Ga0105048_10000453_pt1 | contig 62874 bp, 50 predicted proteins | sample MAT05_FD_78382 | JGI IMG/M metagenome (GOLD analysis project Ga0105048, IMG submission 78382) | Freshwater microbial communities from Lake Fryxell liftoff mats and glacier meltwater in Antarctica - MAT-05 | ecosystem: Environmental > Aquatic > Freshwater > Ice > Liftoff microbial mat | place... | reverse complement strand
TAATATTTTAAGGAGTAACACGAATTTTAATTGTACCTTTTACTATTAATTTTCAGATCGTCTATTTGTTGCATGTTGTTTCCTAAAGGAAGCTTTTATTTATGGCAATGGGTAGTAATGAAAATTGTTTTCAATTGTTATATTTAGCCGGGGTTTATCTTATTCCTCCACAGCCATCAATAAACACTTGGACTTTACTGCCCTCGAATGCTTTAAAGCCAGGCGCTAATGTAACCTTGGAAGCGCCGTCGAGTTTAATGAGCGTATTTGCATTAGGAACAGTTCCGTTTGCAATTACCCTTGAGGCTTCATAGTGGTAAAAGCCTTGCGTACCAATGGTGCCAACGACTGCGATAGGGGTGCATGCTACGCAGTTTGAAACACAAGTGTTTGCAGATATAAAGGCCCTGATTAAATCACCTGGTTCAGTACCGAAGCCGTTATTAAAATTAACACCAACCGAAGTGAGGTGACAATAGCTCATAATAGTACCACCGTTTGTGGGTGTAGTTCCATTTTCCGAGCAGGAGCCTTCTTTAGCAACACAATTATCAATCGGGCCGTCAGCCCAGTTGCAGGATTGGGTATGGTAGGAGCCGAACAGATGACCAAGCTCATGCGTACTTGCTTCCACATCCCACCCCAGTGCAGGCACCGGGAAATTTGTAAATGTGCCGGAGCCTTGCAAATTAATATAAGCAAGGCTGCCGATATCATAGGCATTCAGCCGGTTTGGATCGTAATTGCCGCAAACGTTGGGAGCTACTGCTTTTGCCCAGCCGAATCCGCCTGCTATTCCGCCATTTAAATCGGACCAGTCCATGAGAAGCGCCATATTGCCCCAATAATTATCATGATAATAATTACCGAACGACCTGTTAGCTGCTAAAGTGGTTGAAGTCGTGGTGAAAGGGTCTGTGTCCTTCCACACATTTATCTCTGATATTTTCACATTCATCTGCTCATTTTCATACAAAGTGTGCAGATCATTCCAAATGCTATATACACGGTTCACGGTACTTTGAACGCTGCTTGATTCATGCACATACAATCCATTGCTACAATCAACAAAAACATAGGTGCATTTGTCCGATGCAGATAATTGTCCTAGTTCATTTCGCTGAATTACAACCGGGGAACGGTTGGTAGCATCACCCATATTGCAAAGTGTTCTATTGTCCTGTTGCAGTATTTCGCTGGCATATTGCAGTATAAATTGGTTGCCCATGCCTACATCATTTTTGGTAACAGCTATTTTTTCATTTTGAAAATATACATGCATAGACAGGAAGCCAGGCGCAAGTGTAAGCGTTACGATGCTTTTTTCGTTGCTGCCGCTTACTTTTCCCGAGTACATTCTAGGCAATAGAATATCGGTAACGTAATTATTATTGTTTGTTTTGATCGGCACATTTTCCATAGGTTTCAAGTAAACATCGGCAAACATTTTCGAGCCATCTTTTGCAGCAAATGGCACACGTACTGAACCGCTGTGAGAACTGTATATATTTTGAATGGCGGCTTCATTAAGCACTACCACGCTGTAAGAACCAAGTCGTTCTGATGTCTTCTTTGCTTTAACTTCCCACAATGCTATTTCGGAAGTTTGCGCCATCAGCTTTAAACAACTAAAACATAGCAGGAAGAATAATGAGTATTTGCTATTAGTTTTCATGATCTATCGTTTTGCTTTTAATGATTCAATTTCTTTTTTTAAATCAATAACATATAAAGTCAGCTCTTCAATTTTTTCCATCATTTTAGCTTGTATCTCTTCTACTTTAAACAATTAATTTCAATTCTTTTGCGGAAGAAATCCGGACTTTTGGAGGGCGTTATACTATTTCAAAACTTGCAGGATACTGCGGGTCCCAAAAGAGGATAAACGGGTCTGTATTGGAAACTATCATGATTTCCACCAATCTTTTATGTTGCGCCCTTTATTTATTTTCCCAATTGCGAACTGAAAAATTTATTTAAAAAGAGGCGCTCAGTATTTCATCGCATATTGATGTACTTTTTATTACCACTTTTGCACGGTCGCTTGTAGTTTTTATTCTTGTACCTGCTCTTATTTTTACCTGTCCCTGGCTTAGGTATCGTTGCTGAGCATTAAACCCGAGTATTGTATTAATAGCGGATGAGCCATTGCCTATTTCAACATAGTTTCCAAGGAAAAGTGCGTCATAAGTTATGTACTGGTTTGAAATATAATTTCCGTTGGGCAGAAAAGCAATTAGTGGAAATAAGTTGTTGAATAAAACAGAATGCATCAATAAATGTTGATTGTTAGAAAAATCAGCACGGCATGCTCGGTCGCCATAGCACATGAGATTGGTTATCTCGGGGTTGTAGGTTCGGGTCGCTCCATTGCAAAAAATAAACATAGTGCCAGAATAAATACAATTGTTTGTATTAGACTGCATAAATCTATCGTCACTGGGAGTGGCTCTAGTGTCAATCATCTTATCGCCGGTTGTTAGGCTGTTGCTGCCGTCGGGACATTCTGTACCATACATCGTTTCGAAAGTGTGTAAAAGCCCAAAACAGTGACCCACTTCGTGAGCCATAGACCTGTTGTTTATAGCGCCCCTGGATAGGCTGAGTCTATCGCTAATAATATTGTAGGCAATTCCGTTAAGGCCTCCATCACTATTAACAAGAGTTTGGTGCAAGTAAATATTCAGGCAATCGCTGTGATGCGAAGCCGCCACAATAGCTGCTTCATCAGTATCGGTGTTGGCATTTTGCAAGGCAGTATTTGGAACATATTCTATTCCCTCAAGCACCAGGCATATTCCATAGGGTTTCATTAAATCTTTAGCCAGTTGAAATTCCCTTTTTATTTCTTCTTTTCCCCAGGAAGAATCCGTGCCGGCATCGTTTAAAAAATCAACTATAAATACCCGGATATACTTTGTGGGTTCAGCGGTTGGACGTTGCTGTAACCTCATCCGGGCAAGGGTTTGGTCATACACAGCCTCAGGAGGTGGCTTTGTGCCACAATCGTTTTGCGCCCACGCGCCGTTTGAGCAAGCTGATACAATCAGTATGAAAAATAGTTTTTTCATAGAGAATTAATTTTTGGCTTTTAGGAATTCAATTTCCTTGTTTAAATCAATAACATATAAAGTCAGCTCTTCAATTTTCTCCATCATTTTAACCTGCATCGCCCCCATTTTTAAGCCATTGGTTTCAATTTCTTTCGCAGAAGGAATACCAGGCAAATGTTTATGCTGCTGAATATGCACAGCTACTTCATCAAGATTGCGCAGCTTGTAACTATCGTCAAACACGTAGTCGGCCCAGCCTGTTTCCACCACCACTTCTTTGGTGCGGACGTTGCCATTTACTGTTAGTTTATAGCCTGATGAAGTGTTGCTGGTGCCTATCGCTACATCGCCATTCTTATTCATGAGCAATATCGATGTTGCACTAAGAAGTGAACCTGCCCCTGCAGCCACGTTTGGGTCAACTCCGAAATAGATGTCGCCATTGTTGGGGTTAAAATTCAATAAGCCGGCATAACCCTGCGCCATAGCCTTGTGCCCACCATTGAAGTAAGAATTAAAATAAACGCCGGGATAGTCGGCTACAATGGACACCCCCCTACCGCCGGTAACGGTATTTGTAAAAAACCCTACGGTATTTCCGGCAGCGCCGTTGACCATTAGTCTGCCTAGCGTTGCTGTGGTAGTGCCTATGCCAACGTTGCCACCATAAGGATTGATTAGCAGCGAGGAAGCAAATGAGCCGGAGTTTGTAGTGGAAAATCTTTCGCACTGAAGTTTTGACCCATCTGCTTTGATGACAAGTAAATCGGAACTATTGTCAACAACAAAACAACCCCCGGCAGTAAGGCGGCCAAAAGGGCCGGGCGTGGAAAGCGGGGTGCCCGTTACTCTTTGGTTGCCTGTCACATCCAACCTGTAGGATGGTGATGTACTGCCTAACCCCACGTTGCCGCCTTGCGTTATTGTCATTACATTCTGGTAACCTGAAATACTGCCAAAATCAGCAACAGATTGGTTTCCATTGAAATTACCCAGGTAAACATTCCCATTGGTGGGATCCATTCCAAAGTTAGCAGCATAACCTGTCTTTATGGTTTTTGTGCCTCCATTGTATATGAAGTTGAAGCCTATTTCAGGATTGTTCGAAGAAATGTTTACGCCATAACGATCGGCGCCAAACAAGGCCACAGACGACCCTACACTTCCTGATATTTCTAACCGGCTGTGTATTGGATTTGGTGTGCCAATGCCAACGTTTTGTGCAAACGTTTGAACCAATGCCAGAAGTATAATCGGCATAAGCAGGAATACTTTTTTCATGAGAAGTTTTTTTGATTAAAATAAAAATGATGCACCGATTGAAGTGATAAAGCTTAGGGGCAGGTTATCTGAGGTAAAAGCTTTTTTTGGAACAAAAATATTCGCCCTGAGTTTTTTTTCAACCTTATTTTGGGATAACGCTTCATTCCGCTCCGGGTTTTCCCTCTGTAAATTTAAGAGCTTCAAAGTGTGTCTTCACACTGGGTTTTGCAGCATTGCTCTTGCGTTCGTCGCACACGAATGCTAATAAAAATCTTTCGTGTGCCAATAACTAAAGCTGAGGCCTCTTTTTTTTGCATTAATTATTTATATAGGTAAACTGCGTGCTGCGGCTAACATTCCCTATTCCCCGGTAACCCGGATCACTGATTATTTCTGTATTTGTGACAGGATATTTTTTATTGTTGTAAGTATAGTTAAAAGTATGGGTAATAATATCATCCCCTGAAAGAACATAATGATAAATAACTTCCAAAGGATTATTATCCATTAACGCTATGTATGAGTCTGCAAGATTACCACGGAATGGCGCCTTGCCTGAGTTAGAGTGAAAAAACAAGATCCTTCCCTGCTGTTTAAACGGATTCCTTTTATTGTCACTTGAAATGGTAGTGTAAACCGACATCTGGTAGCCAGGCAGTGCTAAACTGGTGCTTGACGCATTTTTTGCTGCAGGAATTTTTGTATAAAATTCAGTACCTGTCAGCTTATTCGCATTGTTGTATAAATATTTCATATAGTAAGTGGGATTTTCTTTTGTTACCCCCCTGTATGCATATTCAACATTGCCACGTGCATCATAATCAAAAAAATCAAACACAGCCGGGGCTGCGGCCACCTGGTAGGCAAGTCCCGTTTTTATGATCCGGTTATTATTATCATAATAAAATTTCCACAATCCCTGGTCATTACCCGGGTTTCCGTTATCAACTAAAGTAGCCGGCCGGTTATTCTCATAGGTATAATTATAGGATCCGCCATAGTCAACAAAATTGATTGACAGAATAGGCTTGCAGGAAAAAAAGAAATTTCCCTGGCGTGGCCCGTAAGAGTAAGTCTGGTTGACAGTTTCATCGTACCCGTCATCAATATACTGTGTCTGTGTACGGTATTCAGCAAGCAATAATTTATCATTTGGATTTACGGGGGGAGAATCGTGCCTGCAGGAATAAACGCTGGCGATAACAAGAAATGCCAGTAATAAACGGGGGAAATTTAAATTTTTCATTTTTGTATTTATATCGTGAACTATAATTTTAACAATACCTTATAAACACAAATCTATTCTTAATCCTGATATGGAAATTGTACAAATGCGACATTATCTGTAAGTCATGCGTATTTATTTAAAGGCTCCTTGAATACCCAAGATCTGAAAACGAACCGAATATTCAAGCGTAGCTTCTTTAATGGTGCCGGGGTTAATTCCTGCAAAAAATTTGAAATCACGAATGAGATGCGCCTGGTCAAAATAGCCGCAGTTGTGAGCAATGGTGGTCCAGTTTTCTGCCGGAAATTTTTCTTTCAACTGGTACGCATTGGTAAAACGGACAAGCCTGCAATATAACTTTGGGCTAAAACCTAAACGCTCCCTGCTTATACGTTCAAATTGCCTGGTACTTAAACAAGCCATGGCCGCAGTTTCTTCTACCGTGATATTCCCCCCTGATTTCAGCAACCGGTTGATTGCAAAGTCAAAAGGAATTGCCGGTTTTAATGCCGGTAATTTTGTAAGCAGGTAATCCTGCATGATATCGTTCTTTTCACAGTGCGTGGTGGTATGAATCATACTTTCGATAAGTTCGTCGACCTCCTCTCCTAAAAATACCCTGGCATCAAAGTCCTGATCGATCATTGTATGCTGCGGAATACCGATAAGCCTATACATGGCACACGGCTTTAAGGCAACGAAAACGGTGAGATGAATTTTACCAAGATCTAAAACTACAGGCTTTGATTGCAAGCCAATTATTAATGACCGTGCCCGGCTTTTAAATGGCTCAGCTTTCTTTTTTACCCTAACAGTGTCAGCCAGGTAAAAACACAGAAAACGAGTATAGGTTGGCACATATGCATATACCGGCGAAAGGGGTTGCTCTGCTGTAAAATCATATTGAAGTATTACTATGTTCTCAACAAAATCTGCTAACTGGGGATGCGGAGGAAAAAAAAATGGGTGCATAATCGCTACTTTATAAACTTCAATTTTAAGATTTCATTGGTGCACGCCGTCAAAACAAAGTGAACTTTCTCATAGAAAGTGTTACTGAGTTTGAAAATACATTTTGTTTTTAATTTTATAGTGGTAAGGATTAAATCAGGATGCGATTTTTTGTGTTAAGTATTCCTGCCTTCTTCTTTTGATTGGTTTAGATTTTTTCCCAGTATTTTATAATTTCTTCCTGTATTCCATAACATAACTCTTCTGATGTAACACTCCTCAGTGATTTGTAATAACGAAACTGGGACGGCTGAAATACGGGAATTAGTGTTGTGTGTGCCCGGAGGCGATGATGATTGAAAAACTGAAGTTGAAGATGCCAAAGATAACTTCCGTCAGCCGGGTATTTTACTGGCTGATATAATTCTTTAGATGATCGATCGTTTCTTTTTGCGACCGGATGATAGCCTTCACCACATCACCAATTGAAATCATGCCTGCAATTTTTCCGTCTTTTACTACCGGGAGGTGACGAAAATGTTTTTCACTCATTAAATTCATACAGGTGTCAATACTGTCATCGGGCGTGATAGTAAAAGGATTCTCCGTCATGATTTCTTTTATCAATGTATCATGTGAGGTTTTGCCTTTTAAAATAATTTTACGGGCATAATCCCTTTCCGAAAGGATACCAACTAATTTATCATCATCTATGACCAGCAATGCCCCGATATTTTTTTCACCCATCAATGTAAGTGCTTCGTAAACAGTGGCACCGCTTGGCACTGAAAATATGTTGCCACCTTTGCCTTGTAAAATGCTTGATACTTTCATATTCAGTTATTTTTTGTAAGGGAAAAAATACAAACTGCAGCAATCGAAATGCAGCCTGCTCTGACTATGAAGTTAATAAACTGACGGTAAAAATAAAAAATGATTTTTCAGGCGTTTTTATTGGCATGGAAGAATAAAACAATTCCTATTTTTTCAACACCTGTAATACAGTGCCATACAATACTTCAGCACCCACCGCCAGGTCTTCGTAAGAAGAATACTCCAGTGGATTGTGACTGATGCCATCTTTGCACCTTACAAATATCATCCCGTAATCGCAGGCATAAGACAGTGCCATCGCATCGTGAAAGGGTCCGCTCATTAATTCAGGTGCATCCAAACTGAGTGCTTTGCATTGGGCATGGATAATTTCTTTTATCCAGTTTGAACAATAACGGGGTTCACTTATGAAGTCTTCTGTAATGGAATATTCCAGCGAATGTTTTTTTGTGATGGCTGCTATCTTATCTCTCAATTGCTTTTCATAGCGGTTTCGTCTTTCAATGTCAATATCTCTCAGGTCGACGGTAAAGCTTACTTCTTCTGCAATGATGTTGCGGCTTGCAGGAAAAACATTCATCGTTCCAACCGTACCAACAGTTGGAGCGCCTGGAATTTGTGTGGCTATTTCATTTAATGCTAAAGTAATTTCTGCAGCGCCCAGCAACGCATCTTTACGCAATGGCATTGGTACGGACCCTGCATGGCCAGCCATTCCCTTTAATTTCACCGTCCACCAAATTGGCCCAGAAATACCAGAAACCACTCCAATTGGTTTTTTGCCAATATCCAACACAGGGCCTTGCTCAATATGCAATTCTAAAAAACAAAATATACTGCCGGGTTTGTATTCATCGGCTTTTGATTTGGCAGGATCACAACCAAAATCAATTAATGCCTGTCTTCTTGAAATACCGTCTTTATCTATTCGTTCTATATCCTCCGGATCAAGCATACCTAAAATACCTTTTGAACCATACAAGCCTTTATTAAAACGCCAGCCTTCTTCATCAGCAAAAGAAATTACTTCAATACTTCTTTCTGGCTGGATATTATTTTCAGTGAATGCTTTTACCGCTTCAATCGCACACAACACGCCGGCTACACCATCAAAGCGCCCACCATAAGGCTGGCTATCGAGATGGGACCCCATCATCAACACTGGCAATGAGGGGTTTTTTCCTTCTAATCTTCCTATGAGATTTCCAAAGTTGTCTGTATGCGTTTTCATTCCTGCTTCCTGCATCCAGGAGGCAGCGATTTTGAATGCTTCCTTTTCTGTTGGTGAATGGGCGGGGCGGTTGGTACCTGTTTCGCCGATTTTGCCAATGCGGCTCATGGTTTCGAAATGATGCTGAAGGCGGGTTGCGTTAATTTTCATGAATGAAAGGAATTAGTTGATTTTTTCACTTCGATAAAAGTTCAAAAAGTGGCATAATGTACAAGAGAGTGACACAACGATGATGCCATGAAAATATTCTGCTGGCTAAATCATCATTTTGATTTTTAAGAAGATTTTTCCTTCGCCGGAATAACAGTATTAATGATCATTCAACGGCCTGCCCTCAGCCTGCCACATTTTCCAGTTTACATATTCAGGTGCTACTCTGTGCTCTTCCATAGTGATACAATCATTAACAGGACACATTAACTGGCAAAGATTACATCCTACACATTCTTCTTCTTTAATAGTGTAAGTGTTGTAAGGCTTTCCGTATTCCAAATTGATGGACTGGTGAGAAGTATCTTCACAAGCGATGTAACACAAGCCGCAATGAATACATTTATCCTGGTTAATTTTTGCAATGTGATGGTAATTGATATCAAGGTCTTCCCAATGCGTAATTTTTTCGACACTCTTGCCAATGAAATCATAAATGGTAGCATAGCCTTTTTCATCCATCCAATTATTGAGGCCTTCATTCATATCTTCTACTATCCTGAAACCATGTTTCATGGCAGCCGTACACACCTGCACGTTAGACGCTCCGAGTAACATAAATTCAACTGCATCCCGCCAGGTGCTTACGCCACCGATACCAGATATGGGCACTTTGGAAGTGACCGGGTCCTGGCTGATGGTAGTGAGCATCTTTAAAGCAATTGGTTTTACCGCAGGTCCGCAGTAACCACCAAATACACTTTTGCCCGCCACGTAAGGGTTGGGAACCAGGGTATCCAAATCAATGCCAGTCACAGATTGTATCGTGTTGATCAACGACAATGCGCTGGTGCCGGCCTTTACACAGGCTACACCGGTAGGCACCGGCGAATGTACATTGGGCGTAAGTTTGGTGATCACAGGAAGGGTGGCTTTTTCCATCACCCACTCAACCACCATGGCGGCGATTTCAGGATCCTGGCCTACTGCTGCGCCCATACCCCGTTCGGTCATGCCGTGTGGGCAGCCAAAATTTAATTCAAAACCCATGGCGCCTGCATCTTCACATTTTTTAATTAATTCATGCCAGCTATTCCTGTCGTTGTCTGCCATTAAAGAAACAATCATTGCCCTGTCGGGAAATAATTTTACACACTCGGTAATTTCTTTTAAGTTGATGTCTAAGGGACGATCACTGATGAGTTCGATATTGTTAAAGCCCATCACTTTGCCACCATTAAAGTTAACGGCTGAATAACGGGATGAAACATTTTTCACCTGGCTACCCAAAGTTTTCCAAACCACGCCACCCCAGCCTGCCTCAAAAGCACGGAGTACATTTATTTTTTTATCTGTTGGTGGCGCACTCGCCAGCCAGAATGGATTGGGAGATTTGATGCCAAGGAAATTACAAGAAATGTCTGCCATATTAAAACCGTTTAAGACGTTTAAAGTTTAATTATTCAAAGTTTTGACCGGGCTTTTGAATCCGTTCAAGACGTTTTTCGAGTGTACTATTTATCTTTATTCTTTCTTATTAATTGTTCAATATCTGCCTTGTCCTTATACCTGCCAGCGGATTCTTTGGCCAGCAATAAATGTTTCAAATGAATATAAGGCACTTCAAAATTTTTAATGGTCATTTTTTTACACCACTGTAAACATTCATAAAACTCAAGCCCTTTTACTGCATTCATTATTTCTATTTTGTTAGGTTCAACACCAATTCCCCAAACATCATATTTATCCCCTAAAAAATCTTCTTCTGAAAAAATGGGAGCGCCAAATTTTTTATAAGCCATTGAGAGCTGCAGATAATTTGCGGCAGTTTTATTTGCCCATATATCCATATCTGCAGTACTCCTTACATACCCATGAAGAATGACCGCATAGCCACCCACCAATAAATACTCCACTTTATTATTGGAACAAGCCTCTAAAAAATCAATATAATCATCATTAAATAAATTTGCCATTATTGATGTTTTCTTACAATCGTTATATCCTTCTTTATTCTTGTTGCCGCTGTCACATTATACAGGTTATTTATTATAAAACATGCAGCCTGCAACCTTTCCATTGGTGTTTTCTCTTCCCAATAAGTCACATGGTCATCTGCTTCTGCAAATGAAGAAGCTGAAGACACTGTTCTGTCCATTTTGTATTTGTTCTCTTCTTTCATTTTATTTATCCAATTGCAAAAACTGAAGTATTCCTTTTGCTCCATCCTTGCCCGCCTGCACAGCATCCACTACTTCTTTGCCGCCATTCACTGCATCGCCACCAGCAAATACACCGGGGATATTGGTTGCTCCATTCTGTTGGATGGTAACCTTCCCGGATTTATTATCGATGGAATAATTTTTAACCAGAGATTCAAAAGGCATTTGTCCTGCTGCTTTTATAACCATGTCTACGTCCAATGTAAATGTTTCACCTGTATCAACAGGAGAACGGCGGCCACTTACATCCGGTTCACCTAATTTCATTACACTGCAAACAAGCTGTTCTACTTTATCACTGCCCTTAATTTCTTTTGGTGCTGCCAGCCAGATGATTTCACAACCATCCAATTTTGCAATATCCAATTCCACCTGTGTACATGGCTTTTCATTTTCTGTTCGGCGGTACACCATCGTTACCTGTTTTGCACCAAGGCGTTTTGCCTGCGTAGCTGCATCAATCGCTGTCATGCCCATGCCAATCACTGCTACTTTATCGCCAACAGGAATGGCAGTATAACCCTTCTCTCTCAAATTATAAATAAAAGTGATGGCATCTTCCACGCCCTGCAGGTCTTCACCTGGAATTTCTAACTGCCTTGCCAAACCAACACCAATACCGAGATACACAGCATCATAATTTTTTTGCAATGCTTCTAAAGAAATATCCTTTCCTAATTCCTGGTTGTATTTTATTTCAATACCACCGATACCAGTAATATAGTTTACTTCATCTTCACAAAACTGTGGTGTTACTTTATAGGCAGCAATACCGTAAGTCATTAAACCGCCACCTTTACTTTCTTTTTCAAATATTGTCACATCCACCCCCTCACGGCTAAGTACATGTGCACAACTTAAACCAGCAGGACCAGCGCCAACAATCGCAACTTTTTTCACCACAACCCCTAAAGGCGGTTTTTTGCGGTCAAATAATTGCCAGTTTTTTTTCATTGCAATTTCAGTACTATATCGTTGCAGCCTGGCGATAGGAATAGGTTCTTCATGCATTAAATTATATACACATGCACCTTCACATAATTTTTCTACGGGACAAACTTTACTGCAACCTGCACCCATTATGTTGCTTGAAAAAATGGTGTGTGCAGAACCTTTGATATTATCTGTTGCAATTTGTTTGATGAACTTGGGCACATCAATACTTGTGGGGCAACTTTTCATACAAGGAGCATCATAACAAAACAAACAACGGTTGGCTTCCACCAATGCTGCATCCTGAGTTTCAAACGGCGGATGAATGTCGCTGAAGTTTTGTTCGTATTGCTCTTTCGTAAGCCTGTTTGCTGATATAGACATAGACTTTGTTTATGTGAATCGTAAGTAATTTTATTTCAAATATTTTGCCAGCCAGTTATGCACTTCTTTATAAAAGAAACGACTGTTCTCTGCTTTTAATATCCAATGATTTTCTTCAGGGAACACCAACAATTTACTTGGTATTTGTAACCGTTGCATCACATGAAAACTTTCAACGGAGTTATTCAATGGTACCCGGTAATCCAACTCACCCACTGTTATCAAAACAGGTGTCTTAAATTTTGCCGCATAACGAATAGGGTTCTGTTCCTTAAAGGTTTTTGTCTGCATCCAGGGCGTGCCACCATTCATTACTTCACGGTTGTAAATAGCATCACTTGTTCCCCATTGGCTTTCGCTGTTCATTAAACCGGCATGATTGACCAGGCATTTATAATGCGTAGTAGTTGCCTGCATCCAGTTGGCCAAATGGCCACCGTAACTTGCGCCACCCGCAGCCTGTTTGGTTCCATCAATAAAGGAATAATTTTTTATTAAATAAGCTGCTGCTTCATTGATCTCATTTCCTGGTCCTTTGAATGGATCGTACTGAATATCCTGTGAAAATTTTTCTCCATATCCGGTAGAACCAGTGTAATCAGTCATTACCAATACGTACCCCGGTGATGCCAGCAATTGGTAGTTCCAGCGATAGCCCCAGTTATCTTTCCATGAACCGGCGGGGCCGCCATGCATCACAACAAATAATGGATACTTTTTTGCTGCATCAAAACCTGCAGGTTTTACTAAAAGGCTTCTTATCTTTTTACCACGACTGCTGGTAAACCAAAAAACTTCAGCAGGTTGAACATCAAGGGCGGATAATTTTAAGCTATTAAAATCTGTAATACTTTGATGAGATGTACCATTTATTTTAACTACTTCTGCAGGCGATGAGGAAGATTCATAATTTGCTAAAATGATATTATCAGCAGACACACTGATATTATTGTAACACCCTTTTGCAGTATTTGAAAGAAGTTTAGCTTCGGTTTCGTTTTCTGCAATCGTATAAATTTTATCATTGCCTTCATGCTCCACACTCATTACAACTGTATTTCCACTCAATACAAATTTGTTTATTGCCCGGTCTAATTGAGAAGCCAATATAGTTTTACCTGTCATTGATGGCCAGTTAAAACGGGTAAGTTTGCCCAGATTATAAACCTTATAATTATTATTGAATGTTGCCTGGCAATACAAATATTCTCCATCTTTATTTATAGCAATATCGCTGTATTCAAATCCATCAGCAACAAGCGTTTTTATAACAGTATCGCCTGCAGAGACACTATACAAATTAAAAGCAGGTTCTTTTAAAATGCTTTTGTCTAAATCAACGGTAGCATTAAAAATAATATCCTTTCCGTCAGCAGTCCAGCAGGCACTGGTTCCCAGTTTAAACCCATCTCCATTTGTTATATCCGTTGAAGAAAAAAGATCTTTAGGTGTTGCGCCGGCATCAGCTTTTTGAACAAACAAATGTGTTTCTAATTCATCTATCCATTTATCCCAATCACGGATAGGAAAATGATCGTACGCTCTCACCTTATATTTTGTTTTCTTTTTTTCTTCCGCTATTTTTTTATTGGCAGAATCGGTGAAGGCTCCATGATATACTTTGCTTGAAAAAAGTATCATCGTTCCATCCGGGTTCCATTTGGGAGATGCAACAGCAGTTGATAAGTTAGTGATTCGTTGTGCTTCGCCTCCATCAGCTACATTGATTATATATAACTGTGCTACGTCGTCTCCTTCTCTCTTCGCCGTAAATGCAACCTGCTTGCTATCCGGACTCCAGGTATAATTGCTTTCGCCTGTTTTAGTTCCGGTTAATTTTCTTGGCTTGCTGCTGCCATCTGCTGCTGCAATCCATAAATCATTGTTTTGTTCCTTTTCATCATAAGCAGGGTCAAGCACACTGAATACAACCCATTTTCCATTGGGACTTATTTCAGGCGCTCCCACTCTTTTCATCATCCACATATCTTCATGGGTGACTACTTTTTTGTTTTGTGCGGAAACTATGGCAACTGAAAAAAAGAATACAACAAAAAGAAAACGCTTTATCATGTAAAATTTTTATTGCTGAATAAAAAAAAAGTAGAAGTGAGTGATGCTTCGTTCCTCAGCATAAACTCCACAATGTTAAATCTGAGAACAAATGCTTATGCACTCATCAGCATATTAGCAGCTCAGCACATTACCAATTTTGCTTACAACTCCGTAATTGGCCCATAGGTTTCCGGTCTTCTGTCACGAAAGAACTGCCACTTGCTTCTCACTTCATCAATCAGGTCCAAATCAAATTCCGCCACAAGTAATTCATCTTTGTCTTCAGAAGCACAAGCGAATATCTGTCCACGTGGGTCAACAAAATAACTGCTGCCATAAAACTTACCGTGATTCCATGGCGCTTCTGTTCCTACACGGTTGATGCAACCCATAAAATATCCATTAGCTACTGCATGTGCTGGCTGCTCCAGCTTCCATAAATATTGTGATTGGCCAACTGTTGTTGCAGAAGGATTGTAAACAATTTCTGCACCATTCAAACCCAAACATCTTGCACCATCAGGAAAGTGGCGGTCGTAACAAATGTACACGCCAACCTTTGCATACTTTGTTTGAAACACCGGATAACCAAGATTGCCGGGCTTGAAGAAAAACTTTTCCCAAAATCCGCCTGTATGCGGAATATGATTTTTTCTGTACTTGCCAAGATAAGTTCCGTCAGCATCAATCACCGCAGCAGTGTTGTACAACACACCAGCTTGTTCTTTTTCATAAACTGGAACAATGATAACCATGTTGTATTTCTTTGCATATTCCTGCATGCGTGCTGTTGTTGGGCCGGGAACAGTTTCTGCACTGGCATACCATTTTGCATCCTGGCCAGGACAGAAGTAAGGCGTATTGAAAATTTCCTGGAAGCAAAGTATTTGTACACCCTGCCTGCCAGCTTCCTCTATAAAAGGAATATGCTTCTGCACCATTGCTTCCATTATTTCCGGAATGGTTCCTTCGCCTTCTGTCATTGGAATAGAAACTTGAATGAGGCCTGATTTTATTATTCTTGCCATAGATTTTTTGTTTGCCATAGATTACACGGATTAACACAGAAGTTATTGCAACTAATTTCACTAATACACACGAATGAATTTTATTTGTGTCCATTCGTGTAATTCGTGCAGTTATTTCTATTCACTAAATTATTTGCTTTACTTTATTACGTTTGATAAACTTACCATAGCCTTTCTTCACTTTACATTCGTTATTATCAATGGCTACTTCGCCTCTTAATAAAACTGTTTTTACCTTACCTGTCAACTCCCAGCCTTCGTAAGCACTGTAGTCAACATTCATGTGATGTGTTTTTGCAGAGATGGTATGTTTCTCATTCGGGTCAATGATGATGATGTCTGCATCGCTGCCAATGGCAATCGTCCCTTTGCGTGGGAACATGCCGAAAATTTTTGCAGGATTGGTGCAGGCTACTTCAACATATTTATTGAGGGTGATTTTATTTTTCACTACACCCTCACTGTACAACAATTCCATCCTGTTTTCAATAGCAGGGTGACCGTTTGGTATTTTACTGAAATCATCTTTGCCGATTAGTTTTTGCTGCCACATAAAGGGACAATGGTCGGTTGCCACCACATTCACAATACCCTGGTTGATGCCTGCCCATAATGTTGCCTGGTCTTTCTTCTCTCTCAATGGCGGGCTCATCACCCATTTAGCACCGTCTTCTTTTTCATATAAGGATGCATCAAGCGTTAAATACTGGATGCAGGTTTCCACAAAAACTTTTTGATTGCGCCGTGTAGCATTGCGTACTGCATTCAATGCGCCTTCGCAAGTAAGATGAACAATGTAACCTGGACAACCAGTATACGAAGCCATGTCTGCAAAACGTCCACTGGCCTCTGCCTCCGTAATTTCAGGCTGAGATAAATAATGATAGAGCGGCTCCAGCTTTCCTTCTGCCTTATGTTTTGCAACAAGGAAATCAATCATATCGCCGTTGGTGGCATGCACATTAATGAGGCCGCCATGTTTTTTTACTTCTTCCATCAGGCCCACCATCTGGCTGTCGTTAATCATCAGCGCACCTTTATACGCCATAAAAGTTTTGAAAGAAGTGATGCCTTCATCTTCAATAAAATGCTGTATCTCTTTTTTTGTTTCAGGATTAAAATCTGTGACTGCCATGTGAAAACTGTAATCTCCAACTGCATTGTTATCACTCCTGCCTTTCCATTCATCTAACGCAGACTGCAATGACTTGCCTTGTGTTTGCAGTACAAAATCAATCACCATGGTAGTGCCGCCATACAAAGCTGCTCTTGTACCAGTTTCATAAGTATCACTGCTGAAAGTGCCCATGAAAGGCATATCCAGGTGTACATGCGGGTCAATGCCGCCGGGCATTACCAATTTGCCTGCGGCATCAATAACAGTATCAGCTTTTACATCCAGGCTTTTACCGATGGTGGAAATGGTTTCACCTTCAATAAAAATATCAGCGATGTAATCTGCATCTGCTGTGATAATGCGGCCATTCTTTATTAGAATACTCATTGAAATTATTTTTTGAATATCGAATTTAATAATCTCTAACTGATAAAACTATTTCTTCTTCATTAAAAGATAATAAACAACCCCACTCACACCAAACCCAACAAACCATGCATAATGATACAAATGATTTAGCCATTGAGGAAATGCATCTGCTGCAATTACTTTTATCTGCAATAAAAATCCGGGAATATTTGGAATGATACCAACCAATAAGGCAACGATCGCTTTTGAATTAAACCCATTGCTATAAGTATATTCTCCTTTCTCTTTATACAAATCAGCAGCATTCAATTGCTTTCTCCTGATAAAAAAATAATCAACAATCATAATTCCGCCAACAGGCCCAAGCAGGCTTGAGTACGCAATCAGCCAGGTGAAAATATATCCATTGGGATCGGCAATCAATTTCCAGGGGAAGATCAATACCCCGATAATGCCAGTGATATAACCACCAATTTTAAAATTAATTTTTTGTGGGGCAAGGTTGGCAAAGTCATTCGCAGGGCTTACAATATTAGCTGCAATATTTGTTGCCAATGTGGAAATGATAATACCAATCATAGCAAGCGTCACCATCAATTTACTATCAAACCTTCCGGCAAGTTTTACAATATCCCATTCTGTTTGACCGTAAATAATTGCTGTTGCAGAAGTAACAATCACGCCAACAAATGCAAAGAATGTCATTGACGGCGGCAAGCCGAATATCTGTCCATTCACCTGCGCTTTTTGTGATTTTGCGTAACGGGTAAAATCTGGAATATTTAAAGACAATGTTGCCCAAAAACCAACCATACCAGTTAATGCTGGAAAAAAGTAATTCCAGAACGCTCCATTAGAAGTAAACTTTGAAGGCTGGCTTAATATTGGCCCCAAACCCTTTGCAGCAACGATTGCCCATATCAATAATGCGAATGCTGCAACAGGTAAAAAAAATGCTTTAAATACTAACAACTTCCTGATGCTGTCAACACCGAGATAAATAATAAACATGTTAAGTGCCCAAAAAATAAAAAAGCAAATCATGGGCAATGCCTGTGGAAACAATGAGCTGTTATCTATCTCAGCCAATGAAGGGTTCCATGCCCGGAAAATATTGTACAATGAAGCACCACCAATCCATGTTTGAATACCAAACCAACCACAGGCAACAATGGCTCTCAGCATTGCCGGAATATTGGCACCCTTTGTACCAAAACTCGCCCTTACAAAAACCGGGAAAGGAATACCAAATTTAGCGCCGGCATGCCCATTTAAAATCATTGGAATTAAGACAATACAATTGCCAAGGAAAATAGTAAATATGGCCTGCCACCAATTCATTCCGCCACCAATCAGTGAGCTTGCCAGCATGTAAGTAGGAATGCATAAGCTCATGCTAATCCATAATGCAGCATAGTTCCATGTACCCCAGGTGCGGCCAGATGCAGGAACAGGCGCAAGGTCTTCATTGATGAGCGATGAAGAAGCGGCCTCACCCTCATTCCCTCTCCAGGAGAGAGGGAGACCAGACTGTTGTTCTTCTTTCAGCATGTGTAATTAAGCATTTCAGCAGTTAGTTAAATAATCATCAAGAACACCCACACCAAGCTACTCAGCATACACGTCCAATTTTTAAGGTCGTTTTAAGCCCCTCCTTCGGATTGGTGTGGGGAGGCTGCTTCATCAGCAATCTTTATCGCCTCGCTGATAATCGCCAACCCTTCATCAATCTGTTCTTTCGTAACAATCAACGGTGGGGCAACAAAAATGAAATTCCATCTTACAAAAGTGTACATGCCAAGTTCTTTAATTTTAGCAGCCACTTTATTCATCACTACCATTTCATCAGGCCTGGCATTGAATGGCGCCATTGGTTCTTTTGTTTTCCTGTTCTTCACTATTTCAATACAACCCAACAAGCCTGTATTTCTAAAATCACCAATAGAAGGGTGCTTGTCTTTTAATTTTTCTACCTGCTGCTCCATGTATTTTCCCATCTCTACTGCATTCTCCAGCAGGTTATCTTCTTCATATATCTTTAATGTTTCCAAAGCAGCCGCACAGCAAACCGCATGAGCTGAATAAGTCAACCCCAACGGCAACATTACATCATCATACTTAGCAGCAATTTTATCACTTACCTGCAAACAACCAAACGGCAAATAACCACAGGTCAATCCTTTCGCCATTGCAATCATATCCGGAACAATATCATGATTCTGGAAACCAAACCACTGGCCTGTGCGGCCAAAGCCACTCATCACTTCATCCATTAACATCAGAATGCCATGCTTCCTTGTAATCTCCCTCACTGCTTTCAAATATCCTTTTGGATATTGCATGCAACCCGATGTACCCGATTCGCCTTCCAGTAAAATAGCGGCAATATTGTTGGGACCTTCATAAGCAATTACTCTTTCCAACGAAGCGATTGCTTCTTTCAATAAATTCGCTTCGCCATATTCCCAGCGGTACAAATTCGGCAAATCAAAATGCACAAAGTTTGGTGACTGTTGCGAATCCACTGGTAATTTACGTGGGTCTCCACCGGCAGATATAACGCCCATGGTTGCCCCATGATAAGATTGATAGCGTGTTAATATTTTATGCCTGCCAGTGTATAACCGAGCCAGCTTGATGCCATTTTCGATAGAAGTAGCGCCGCAAATAGTGAAGAATGATTTATTTAAATCGCCGGGGCAAATTTCCGCCAGCTTCTTCCCTAAATCGGCTCTCACTTTTGTAACACAGCTTGGTGTTACATACGCCACTTCCTGCATCTGTTTTACCACCGCTTCGGTAATGCGCTGGTTGCCGTGGCCAATATTCATATTGATAAGGCCGCTTGAAAAATCAATGATGCGGTTGCCATCATAATCATATAAATACACACCCGCTGCATATTTTATTGCAATTGGGTTAGTGCCTTTTTGCTTGCTCCAGCTAAAAAGGGTATAATCCTGGCTATCGTTTATTATCTCCTGCGCCTGGGATAATGTTTGTGTTTGTGACATAATATTTTCCCCCATCCCCAAAAGGGTGTTTTTATTGTTATAAATTTTTTGTTACTGCCATTTATTTTTTATTACAACATCGCTGGACTGTGCCGATTTATCGGGAGTAGCTTGCCGAATGCTTTTGGGATTCTCTTTTTTTCATTGACATGTGCTATCGCTGGTTTAAGTTAAATACTATTTCTTAAAACCAATCCTTTCTCTTTCTTGCCAATTTATCTTTTTAACTTTCTCTTCGGTCTTTTCGTCCATCAGGTTTTCAATCGCATCGTAAATGGCGCCAAGCTGTACATCATGTTCACCAATATGGTCTTTCAAACTTTTCAACTGCCGGCCAATCTCAGCATAGTTTGTTGCCATCCTCTTCAATTCAATAAATGCTCTTACCACCGCAATACTCATCTTAACCGCTCTTTCGCTTTTCAAAACAGTAGCAAGCATCGTAATACCATGTTCAGTAAAAGCATAAGGTGTAACGCCTGTATTTCTTTTGCTTTGTGATGCGGTCGCAATTTGTGACCGCATATTTTTAATTTTTTGTAAATCAATCACTTCTGGCGATGCGGTCGCAAATTGCGACCGCATATTTTGCCACTCCCTTGCTGTGAGCCGAAACATAAAATCATCTGGAAAGCGTTCTGCATTTCGTTTCACCTGCTCGTTCAGGCGCTTTGTTTCTACTTCATACAAAGCAGCAATATCAAAATCAAGCATCACTTTTTGCCCACGTAAAACATAAATCTTCCTGATGATTGTTTCATCAGGAATAATCTTTACAACAGCCTTTTTTGCTTTTGCCATAGCAAACTTTAATAAACTTAATAAATTGGAGGACGCAAATTGCGACCTCAAAAATTACAACTTACAGACTGGAAGTGACAAATTGTGACTTCCAGTTTTACCTTTAAATCAAACTCTATCAAACTTAAGATGTCAAAATGGCTTTTCAAGTTGCTTCTATTGACCTCATCCTCTTATCCTTCTTCTTTAGGAGAAGGACGGCGGTTCATAACTTCCTCAAACATTTTATCTTCCATATCAACTTTAGTTTTTTAATCATCAAGAGCTCCCAGACCCCACGATAATAAAAAGAACTTCTACAATCTAAGGCGTTGCTCAATAAAGCTCAAAAAATACAAATGAGTCCCGATGGAAACCGGGCTTTAAATAATACAACGATGTTGACAAAAGAACAAATGCTGATCACAAAAAAATTAATCCAACCAATAAAAAAAGAACTTCAATTCACCATGATCTAAAGCCCCTCCCCGGGAGAGCCTGTCCCGACCATTCGGGAGGTTTGGGGAGGCTTGTTAACTCATCCAATTCACACCCGCCTCAGGGTTCCACTTCGTTGTACTCTTCTTCAGCTTCGTCCAAAACTCAATGGAACTTTTACCAGTAATATCGCCCACACCAAACTTACTTTCATTCCAGCCACCAAAACTAAATGGTTCCCGTGGCACAGGCACGCCAACGTTTACACCGATCATGCCAGCGCTTGCTTTGTCAATGATATACCTTGCCATAGCGCCATTTTGTGTAAACACACTGGCAGCATTGCCATACGGACTGGCATTTTCAATCGCCAGCGCTTCATCCACGGTATTGGTTCGCATGATAGAAATGACCGGCCCAAATATCTCTTCTGTAGCCACACTCATGCCCGGCTTTACATAATCAATTACGGTTGGTCCTACATAAGTACCATTTTCTTTGCCGGCAACTTTTGTATTTCTTCCATCTACCAGAATTTTAGCACCATCCCTTTCGGCTTCGCCGATGAAACGTTCAATTCTTTCCTGTGACGCTTTATTAATGACAGCACCTAAGTTTTCTCCTGGTACTATCTTCCTTGCTTCTTCGCAAATTTTATCTACAATAGCATCTACATTGCCTACCCCGATCATGGCACTGGCTGCCATACAACGCTGGCCTGCACAACCGCTCATGCTTGCGGCTACATTTTGAGCTGTCATGCCGGGGATCGCATCCGGCAAAACCATTAAGTGATTTTTGGCTCCACCCAATGCAAGGCAACGCTTGTAATTAGACGTTGCCCGCTGGTAAACAATTTTAGCCACTTTTGTAGAACCAACAAATGAAACTGCTTCAATATCCGGGTGATCGCAGATAGCCTCAACAATATCAACATCGCCATGCACTACATTGAATACACCATCCGGCAAGCCTGCTTCTTTTAAAAGTTCTGCCAGGCGGCCGCAGCTCAAAGGCACTTTTTCTGATGGCTTGATGATCATACAATTACCCAGTGCGATTGCATTCGGCAGCGTCCAGTTAGGCACCATGCTGGGGAAATTAAACGGCACAATAGATGCCACCACACCCAGCGGCACATGTTCCGTCCTGCATTCTACGCCACGACTTACTTCCAGTACTTCGCCGGTAACCAATTGCGGTAACGAGGTGGCAAATTCTGTGAGCTCAATACATTTTTCAATCTCTGCTACCGACTCACCATAGGTCTTCCCATTTTCTTCACTGCACAACTCCGATAACTCTTTTAAATGTTTTTCCAGCAAATATTTGTAGCGGAAAAATACCTGTACCCGTTCTTTAATGGGTGTTTTGCTCCAGGCAGGAAATGCCTTTTTTGCAGCGGCAACTGCCGTATCCAGGTCGGCCCTGCTGCTCAAAGGCACTGTCGACAACTGGGTGCCATCAATAGGAGAAATCACATCCATAGTATTGGAAGTGGTAGAAGCCACAAATTGCCCGTTGATGTAATTTTTAATCGGTTCGTATTTCATGATTGTTTTATTATTACTGAAAATTTTGTAGAAATATAGGGTTAAAAATAAAAATATTTTACTGATTCACAAAATAAAGCCTATTTTTTTATTTTTTATTTGCATATTTGCGATACTTTATTTTGTTATGCCTAAAGCAGCCATTACGCTCGATGATCTTGATTTTGCCATTCTCTCTTTCCTCCAAAAGGATGGCAGGATGTCATTTACAGTGATTGCCGAAAAACTAAAAGTTTCCATAGGCACCATCCGCACCAGATTTAATAAACTGATTGAAGACGGCACCATTAATATCATAGGAAGGGTTGACCCCGATAAAGTCGGCTTTCGTTCCTATGCCCATATTGCCGTGTATGTAAGACCAGCTACCTTAAAAGAAAATGTGGCACAAAGCATATCACTTCTTTCTGAAGTAAGTTTTTTGGCCATGACCTCAGGAGACTATGACCTGGAAGTGGATGTAATGTGCAGGGACAATGAACACCTGGTGGCATTTGTAAATGAACTGTCAAATATCAACGGCGTATATCAAACTAAAACGACGATTTACTTTAAAGTATATAAATATGCCCAGCCGGATTTGAACTTGCTGAAATGAAGGCACCCCATCCCCTAACGGGGAGTAAGGCAAGCATTCACAATTCAAAGAGCTTTTAGCGGTTGCAGGCGTTGATGAATGATTTATAGTTTATGTGGGAGATGAAATGTTTATTAACAATTTGAGGTACAGTTCCCATCTCCTGAAGGAGAAGGGAAAGTGGGATGAGGTAAATAATATTGTAATAAAAGCCCAATACCAATAAACTGTACAAGAGTGATTATTTTTACTTTTTATTAAAAAGTCAAAATAACATACAGCCGTTGCAATGAATAACCACAAAGGTCCATAGCCCGGCTCTTAAAAAGATAAAACGATTACTTATGAGCAGGATTGCAGAATCTGAACTGATCATCAACAACCGGGGAGCCATCTATCACCTCGACCTGCGGCCCGAAGAACTCGCCGGAACCATTATTGTGGTAGGCGACCCGGACAGGGTAAAAAAAGTAAGCAGGCATTTTGATTCGATCGAACACCAGCAACAGCACCGGGAATTTATAACCCACACAGGTTACATTGGTAAAAAACGGATATCGGTAATGAGTACCGGCATTGGCCCGGACAATATTGATATCGCCCTGAATGAGCTGGATGCGCTGGCCAATATTGATTTTGAAACAAGGGAAATAAAGAAAGATTTTACGCCATTAAATATCGTCCGCTTCGGCACCTCCGGTTCCTTGCAGGCGGATATCCCGGTGGATAGTTTTGTGGTTTCAACGCATGGACTCGGTCTGGATAACCTGATGAATTATTATTCGTATAAAAAGTTGCCGGAGGAACACGAATTAATAGAATCTTTTTTTGGCCAGACAGGATTGAACAGGAGCATCACCATTCCTTACATCTTTAGCGGCAGTGAAAGCCTGCTCGGCAAATTCGACAAAAACTTTCATAAAGGGATCACTGTTACCTGCCCCGGTTTTTATGGACCGCAGGGAAGAGTATTGCGATTGCCTTTGCACAGTCCCGGACTGATCAACAGGCTGACTGATTTCAGCTTCAATAACCACAGGATCACTAACTTTGAAATGGAAACATCTGCCATTTATGGATTGGGGAAATTACTTGGCCACCAATGTATGAGTGTGAACGCAATTGTTGCCAACAGAGTGGTAAAGCAGTTTTCAAAAGACGGAAATGCGGCAGTGGAGAAAATGATAAAGGCATCGTTGGAACATTTGCTCTCATAACGTTCAAAACGGTTGCATCGTTTAAAACGGTACAACGTTAAACAAACATTCAACGGGTTAAACGACACCAAACGACTTAAACGATACCAAACGACTTAAACGATACCAAACGACTTAAACGACTTATATGGTTGCAACAAAAACAATTCCTGATTTTTCTTTATCACCCCGTGTAGACCAGGTGGGCATTGAAGAAAGGGCAAGCCGCTTTACCAAGCGAAGCATCAAGAATGAAACGAAAGTAAATGGTTTAAAGCTTGCGCTCAACATGATTGACCTTACCACACTGGAAGGAAAAGACACGGATGGAAAAGTGAAACAGCTTTGTTATAAAGCCGTTCATTTGATGGACAGCTATCCCGGTTTGCCAACCGTTGCTGCTGTATGTGTTTATCCAAGCATGGTAAAGATTGCAAAAAAAGCATTGGGTAATTCTGGGGTAAAAGTAGCGTCCGTATCAACAGCTTTTCCTAGCGGGCAGGCACCACGGGATGTAAAGATCCGTGATACCAAATTTGCCGTGAACGAAGGCGCTGATGAAATTGACATGGTGATATCAAGAGGTAAATTTCACATGGGTGAATATAATTTCGTGTTTGATGAAATTGCTGCAGTGAAAGAAGCCTGCGGAGATGCAAGGCTGAAAGTGATTTTAGAAACCGGCGAACTGGTAACGTATGATAAAGTAAGAAGGGCCAGCGACATTGCAATGTATGCCGGTGCTGATTTTATAAAAACATCTACCGGAAAAATTGCTCCTGCAGCTACCATGCCGGTAACGCTGGTAATGCTGGAAGCCATCCGGGATTTTTATTATAAAACAGGAAAGCGGATCGCTATGAAACCAGCCGGGGGAATCTCAAAAGCGAAACTGGCGCTTCATTATTTAGTAATGCTGAATGAAGTGCTGGGAGAAGACTGGATGAACAATGAATGGTTCCGCTTTGGCGCAAGCAGCCTGGCCAATGATATTTTGATGCAGTTGATGAAACAGAAAACCGGCGTGTATCAATCAGCGGATTATTTTAGTTTGGATTAATTAACGTGACAACGTTGCAGCGTTTAATTCGTTTAAACGTTTTCAACGATCTTCAACGACTTAAACGATATTAAACGATTTCAACAATGGCGAAAGCAACAAAAAACAATACCATTAAATTAAAGTTTGATTCCTCCAGGAATTTAGCTCCTGCACCGGAAAGTAAAAGCGCTGCAAAAATTAATGAACGCTATGACCTTTTCATCAATGGCAAATTTGAAAAGCCGCAGAGTAAAAAATATTTTGCTACCATCAATCCTGCTACAGAAGAAAAGTTATCTGAAGTGGCAGATGCCAATGCGGCTGATGTAAGCAAAGCGGTAGAAGCCGCAAGGAACGCTTACGAGAAAGTATGGAAGAAAATTGCTCCTAAAGAAAGATCAAAATATATCTACCGCATAGCAAGGATGGTGCAGGAAAAGGCAAGGGAACTGGCTATTATAGAAACCCTGGATGGAGGCAAACCGATCCGTGAAAGCCGTGACTTTGATGTACCGGCAGCAGCCAACCATTTTTTTTACTATGCCGGCTGGGCTGATAAACTGGAATATGCATTTCCTAACAGGCAGGCACAACCGCTTGGTGTGGCCGGGCAAATTATTCCCTGGAACTTTCCTTTATTAATGGCAGCATGGAAAATTGCACCAGCGCTGGCAACAGGAAACACAGTAGTGTTAAAACCTGCAGAAACAACTTCGCTCACCGCTTTGAAGCTGGCTGAAATTATTCAGGAAGCTGATCTGCCGCCGGGTGTAGTAAATATCATTACCGGGGCAGGTGCCACGGGCGCTGCCATCGTGAATCATCCGGATATTAACAAAATTGCATTCACTGGTTCCACTGATGTGGGAAAAATTATTCAACGTGCTATTGCCGGCACCGGCAAAAAAGCAACATTGGAACTAGGCGGCAAAGCAGCCAATATTATATTTGATGATGCGCCTTTAGACCAGGCAGTGGATGGCGTGGTAAATGGAATATTTTTCAACCAGGGCCATGTATGCTGTGCAGGGTCAAGGTTATATGTGCAGGAATCGGTTTTCAATATCGTGGTACAAAAATTAAAAGACCGGATGGAATCACTCATCGTTGGTGATCCAATGGATAAGAATACTGATGTAGGTGCCATCAACTCCCAACAGCAATTAGATGTGATTAATAAATATTTAAGCATCGGCCAGAAAGAAGGCGCGGAAATGTACCAGGCATCCGGTTCGATTCCCAAAAAAGGGTTCTTTTGCAGGCCAACCATTTTTACCAATGTGGCACAAAGCAACCGGATTGCCCAGGAAGAAATTTTTGGGCCGGTATTAACCATCCAGAGTTTTCGCACAGATGATGAAGTGATCGAAAAAGCAAACAATACGCCTTTCGGCCTTTCAGCCGGCGTATGGACCGATAAAGGCTCCAAGATTTTTAATATGACCACCAAACTGAGGGCTGGCGTGGTTTGGGCCAACACCTACAATAAGTTTGATCCAACATCTCCATTTGGAGGCTACAAAGAAAGTGGTTATGGAAGAGAGGGAGGATTACATGGATTAGCTCCTTATCTTACCTTATTTTAAAGTGTAAAGTTAAAAGTTTAAAGTTGCCATTAGAATTTATAAATTATTTCGTCATTTATGAATTGTCAATTTAAATTTGATAAACTTTAAATTATTAAACCTCAAACTTTATTCAAAACACAATGGCGACAATAAAATCATTTGAAGATATTGAAAGCTGGAAGAAAGCAAGAGAAGTTTGTAATCTGGTTGGGAAAATAATTGACGAAGGTAAATTTAAGAATAGTTTTAGGTTGATTAAGCAAGTCGAAGGCTCGTCGGGTTCTGTAATGGATAATATTGCGGAAGGGTTTGAAAGAGGCACAAGAGCTGAGTTTATACAATTTTTAGGCTATGCCAAAGGTTCATGTGGAGAATTAAGGTCGCAGTTATACAGAGCATTTGATAGAAACTTTATAATAGAAAAAGAATTTGATGACCTCAAAACACTTGTACTTCAAACAAGCGGATTGAGTCAAAATTTTATAACATACTTACAAAACAGTGAAGTCGCGGGTGTAAGGAAAAGGGCAGCATTAAAATAACCTTAAACTTTAAACCTTAAACTTTAAACTCTCTACCATGGCTAAGACAACAATAAAAAAAGCAACCCCGAGTTTCAGTTCCAATGGAAATGGCGTACACACTGAACCAGAAAAAAGATTAGAAGTCTTAAAGACATATAAAATCTACATCGGCGGACAATTCCCAAGAACCGAATCGGGCAGGTATTATGTGGCCACTAACAGTAACGGAGACAAGCTTGCAAATGTTTGCCTGAGTTCCCGAAAAGATTTCAGGGATGCCGTTGTGAGTGCACGGGGGGCCTTCGGAGGCTGGAGTGCAAGGGCTGCATTTAACCGTGGACAAATTTTATACCGCATAGCGGAAATGCTGGAAGGCCGAAAGGCACAGTTCATTGAGGAGTTGATGAAACAGGATGCTACTGCAGCACAGGCAGCAGCAGAAGTGAATCTTGCCATCGATCGCTTTATCTACTACAGCGGCTGGTGCGATAAATTCCAGCAAATTTTCAGTTCGGTGAACCCGGTAGCTTCATCACACTTTAATTTTTCTGTACCGGAACCAACCGGGGTGGTGGCAGCAATTGCCCCGCAAAATTCTTCACTGATTGGCCTGGCATCGTTGATTGCACCTATCATTGCCGGTGGTAATTCCTGCATTATTTTAGCATCCAATACTAAACCATTGTGTGCGGTTACATTTGCTGAAGTGTTGAACAGTTCAGATTTACCGGGTGGTGTAGTAAACATACTTACCGGCAAAGTAAGTGAACTGCTACCCTTTTTTGCAGACCACATGGATGTAAACGCCACTGTGTATTGTGAAAAAGATGCTGCAGGGTTACAACTCATCAAAGAAAAATCTGCATTGAATGTAAAGCGAATTGCTTCTTATGATAAAACAAACTGGCTGAGTGATACAGCACAATCACCTTATTTCATTATGGACTTCCAGGAAATAAAAACTACCTGGCACCCGATTGAAAATATTGGTGGCGCAAAGGCGGGATACTAACCGCATTTCAAAAGGGGAGTTAAACACCTTATTTTTGAAGAGGTGATTGTAACAATCACCTCTTTTCATTTTATGACAGCACCCCACCCAATTCCAAACTACGCTTACTGATCTTTTTATAATCAACATCTTCGCAGATCGCATCAGGACAGGCAATCAGCGAAACACCTGCCTCCTTCCACCAGTCGTTACCTAACAACTGATGTGCATGAATGACTCCTATAAGCCAGCTCTGTTTAAATTCATTGTGCCATTCTTCGATCCACTCAAAATTGTCTCTTTTTATTTTGCTTATATTATCCACACTCACAAATACTTTCAGGTAAAAGTCGTCGGTGAGTGCAGTATCCGTTTGATGAAATATTTTTTTGTACTCGTATTTGTAATTGTACCGCAACGCAGATATATCACTCAGCACAGCCGATGCGGTTGGAAAAGCACCAGCCCCTTTCCCTTTGAAAAAATGCTTGTCGGCAAAACTGCTTTCCGTGATCAAGCCATTGAATTCATCCTGTACATGAAAAAGGTCATCGCTGCCCGATACAAACTGGGGCAAAACAAAAACAGCTAATTTCCCATTTTTTAATTTTTGCGCATTGGCCACTAACTTCACCTGGTAATTTTTTCCTTTGGCAACCGCAGCATCCTCCAATGAAATTTGCTCAATGCCATTAAAAATAAACTGATCTGTTTTGGCAATTACTCCAAATGAATGTGCCAGCAGGATACAAAGCTTATTTGCAGCATCATAGCCACCAATATCCAGTTTGGGGTCACTCTCTGCAAAGCCGGCCTGTTGAGCCAGCAACAAGGCTTTGTCAAATGATAAATGCTCGCTGAAAATTTTGCTTAATATAAAATTAGTGCTACCATTAATAATTCCCCGAAAAGACCTGAGCAGGTCGTTGTCATAATATTCTTCCAGGTTACGGATGATGGGCATACTGGCGCAGCAGGATGCTTCATACAAAAATGCAACCTTGTATTTTTGCTGCAGTTCAAACAATTCTTCAAAATGTTCGGCAATCATTTTTTTGTTTGCGCTCACCACAGCTTTTCCATTTTCCAATGCAGTCTTTACAATGTCAAATGCTGCATGGGAATCATCGATCAGCTCAACGATTACATTAATTTCCGGATCATTTAAAAGCAACTGAGCATCGGTGGTAAAATTTTCCGCCGGTATGCTTCTTGGTTTAACAATATTTTTGATACAGATTTTTTTGATGGATGACTGCAGGGCTGCTGTGTGGTGCAGCACATCATACAGGCCTTTTCCCACTACGCCAAAACCGAAGAGGCCTATCGTTAATTGATTACTCATGAGAATTTGCTTCTTGATTACAAGATTTTTTACCGATTACACTAAATATTGTTTGCGCTGCTACCAGGATGCTGTGAATAAGTTGTGTGTTATATACTGACATGATTTTATCCTTTTTTTTCGCTGATGGCGGAGCTTTTAATTTAAAATTGGATTGAACACTTTTCAAGAGCGATGTAAACTTCACCGGGTGAGGTTTGCTTTATCCGCCTTTTGGGATAGGGCAACAAAAAAGCCCATCCGGTAAGTCAGATGGGCTTTTAATATGTTGATGTATTGTAAGCTTTGGATCTGACTTATCTCTCCCGATTTTAATCGGGATGGAATTGGCACCTTTCCTTTCTAGTCCTTATGAGAATAGAAGGGAGGTTGTCAAGGCGTCATCGGGCCATTACCCTCTGCCTTTCTTGATAAGTGAATTATTAAAGAACTCCGGCAAAGGTACAGCCCCATTTTTTAAACTTCCAAATATTTTATATTAAAATTTTAATTTTTCAGCTAAAACCCTCGCTGGGTAAGCATTTCAGCGATTTATTTTTTTATTGCTAATCTTTGCAAAAAATCGCTTCCTTTTTTTCTATCTTGTAAAACACAAATACTACAGTACCTGCATGAATACCATCCACCAAATACTGCAACATTATTTTGGTTACAGCCAGTTCAGGTTCAACCAGCAGGATATTATTGAGAATGTGCTTGCTAAAAAAGATTCAGTTGTATTAATGCCTACGGGTGGCGGCAAATCTTTATGCTACCAGGTTCCGGCCCTGGCTTTTGACGGCGTTACTGTTGTGGTATCGCCTTTAATTGCTTTAATGAAAGACCAGGTGGATGCATTGAGATTGAATGGTGTTCCCTGTGCTTTTTTAAATTCCTCCCTTAGTAATGCTGAACAGTCAACTGTTATCCATCAATTAAAAAATAACGAGCTTAAATTATTATATGCAGCACCGGAAAGATTGCTGGGCAGCAATGGATTGCTCCCGTTTTTACAACAGGTAAATGTGTCTTTATTTGCCATTGATGAAGCCCATTGCATCAGTCACTGGGGCCATGATTTCCGGCCGGAGTATGTGGAACTCGGTAAGTTGAAAACTGCTTTTCCCGGGGTACCTGTAATTGCACTGACAGCTACTGCAGACAAGCTCACGAAGAAAGATATCATTGAAAAATTAGCGCTGACGCATTTTACTGTTTTTGAAAACTCATTCAACCGGCCCAACATCAGCTACTTTATTAAACCAAAAAAAAATTATTTTGATGAATTGCTGAATTATGTTGAGCAACATAAAGATGATTGCGGAATTGTGTATTGCCTAAGCAGAACCAGTACAGAGTCTGTTGCTGAAAAACTCCAGCAGCATGGTTTTGCAGCAGCAGCCTACCATGCAGGATTAGAAAAGAATCTGAAGGATGAACGGCAGGAAAAATTTTTACGGGATGAAATAAAGATCATCGTTGCCACCATTGCATTCGGAATGGGCATCAACAAAAGTAATGTACGGTATGTGATCCATGCCGATCTGCCGAAAAATATTGAGGGCTATTACCAGGAAACAGGAAGGGCAGGAAGGGATGGATTAGAAAGTGAAGCGGTTTTATTTTACAGCTATGCAGATGTGATGAAGCTTAAAAAATTTGCAGCAGTGGATGGAAATGAAGCGCAAAGCAAAATAATGCTGAAGAAGCTAAACCAGATGTCGGCACTTTGTGAAACCAATCTTTGCAGGAGAAAATATTTACTCAACTATTTTGATGAGGCAGCACCGGATTATTGCGGCAGTTGTGATGTGTGTCTCAGCGAAATAGAGAAAGAAGACGCCACTGTGGAAGCACAAAAATTGCTGAGTGCAGTCAGCCGTTTGAACCAACGCTTTGGATTTAATTACGTAATTGATTTTTTAAGGGGCAGCAGTACTACCAAACAGGAACATCATGCTATAAAAACTTATGGTATAGGCAAAGACATTAGCAAAGACCGATGGAAACAGATCACTAAAGAATTGCTGCAACTGCAATACCTGCAGCAGAGCGAAGGGGAATTTCCTGTACTTCTGTTAAATGAAAAAAGTAAAGAGATACTGAAAGGAGAATTGAAAGTAATGCTGACAAAATCAATTACAGAAAAAAAACCTGCTGTTGACAAATATGTTGCTGCTAAAGAAACGCTACACCAGGATCTGTTTAAAACTTTGAAAACAATCCGGTACGACCTTGCGAACGACGAAAATGTTGCCGCCTTTCAAATTTTTTCCGATGCCACGCTCGTGGAACTGGCTACTTTTCTCCCACTAACTAAATCAGACCTGGCAAAGATCTCCGGCTTTGGTGATATTAAACTGGCACGGTATGGTGATTCGTTCCTCGATGCAGTTATAGACTATTGCGTGGAGAATAATTTGCCTACGAAAATAAATGCTAAGGCACCAAAAAGGCAAAGACAAACATTCACCAAAGAAAAAACGACCGACACAAAAAAGGCAAGTATACATTTATTTCAACTGGGCAGAACCATTGCTGAAATTGCTGCAGAAAGAAATCTATCTGCCAGCACGATCGAAACACATTTGGCACATTTTGTTCTTACCGGAGAACTAAATGTGCATGAAATAGTACCCAAAGAAAAAATACAACCCATTATGGATGCCATTGAAAAAAACAAGAGTTTGCTTGAGTTGGCTCCGGTTAAACTACAGTTGGGGGATGAATATTCTTACGGAGAGATCAGGGCAGTAATGAGCTATATGAGAAGGATGAAGGAAGCATAATTCATGGCTTTAGGTTTCGCTCCATCCATTCGCCCTGTGACTTCGCTGTATGTTCAACAATTACCTGGCTGGCAATTTTTTGCTGCCCTTTGATCACTGATTGCGTTACAAGCGCATGTTCAATTGCTTCGTCTTCCTTCATGCCCATCATTTTAATTAGGGGAATCATTTTGTCACTGCCAAAATGTTTAAACAATGGCTCATCCAATGCGCTGAATACAGTGATTTTTTGTTCCGGCCATGTGGTTACCAATGCCAGTTCTTTTTCATGCAGGGGGTAATGCTCAAGAAAAAAAGGCGTACGATTGATTAGTTTGGCAGCATGCAGCGTCCGGGCTTCTATGATACAGGAATCATCGGCATCGTGCTGTGCAAAAAACGCTTTGAATGTGGCTGCAGTTTCCACAAACCAGGCGATGAACAATGTATTGGGCTGCACTTTTATTTGGTGCAGGCAGGCATTCATTTTAGCTTCCGTGCTGATATATACTTTGTCTATAAATATTCTGCCGGGAGTTTCTTCTTTTGTCTTACCAAATAAATTAAACAACATACCGTTTCTTTAAACGTGTAAATTACCGAAACAAACAGTTACCTGGCCAACCAACGGATTTTTAATAATATTTTCACCAGTTACAAAGAAAAAATGTGCCTTTGCCAGGGCATTAGCGATGGGTTCAATTATTCTATCCTTGCTGGTATAAAAATAAAAAAGGGCCGGAATAGAAATTCAGCCCCGTTTTAATCCAATATCCTATGAAAACCCAATTATAAGACCCTGCAGCAACAAAAAAAGTTGCAGGTAATAAGTTAAGATTTCATTAATGCCGGCAGCCTTCCCCAAATCTTTGCAGCTCCTTAAAAACAACTAAATTTACCAGATGAAATTATCTTTGTTGCTTTGCTTTCTGCCGCTGGCAGGCTTTTCACAAACCACTTACCAGCAAATTGAAAAAGCGGAAACTGAACTTGCCCACCTCAATAAAAAAGAAGACAGCCTGCTGCTCAGGATTGAGGATTTAAAGTTCCGGAAGATCACCGAAGATTTGATCACAACTGGATTTCCCAAATTACTCCCGGGTGAAGAGGTGGTGCATCATAGTGCTTATGCGCTGGTATATTCCGAACCGGATGAACAAGCCAAATGGGTGGCGCATGTTATTTTACCGGATGTGGTAAGGGGTAATGAAGCCAGGACCAACGACTTCAGGCCAGACAGCTTAATTAGAACCGGCTCTGCAACAGAGGCAGATTATTTTTTGCGCTTACCGCAACCCGACGGTACATTCAAGTATGACGGTTTTGGTTATGACAGGGGTCACCTGGCACCCTCTGCAGACTTCAGGTATTCTAAAAAAGCACTGTCAGAAAGTTATATGTACTCCAACATCTCGCCCCAGAAAGCAGAACTCAACAGGGGAAGGTGGGCTGAGCTGGAAGATGTGATCAGGCAGTACGTGATCAGGAATAACAGCCAGGTATATGTTGTTTCCGGAGGGGTATTAAAAGCCGGATTAAAGAAAATTGAGAAAGGGGTCAATAAAGTAACCATCCCGGAATTATATTATAAAGTAAGCCTCGACCTCACCAATAAAAGAGCGATTGGTTTTGTGATGCCCAACAAAGAATGCGAATACCCGGTAATGAAATATGCCTGCACGATCGACAGCGTGGAGCGCCTGACTGGTTTGGATTTTTTTATAAGCCTTCCGGATGAAGTAGAAAATACGGTTGAGAGTGCATTTGATATTAATAAATGGGTTGGCGAACGGGAGGCCGGTGAAACAGTGCCACTAAAAGCTGAGGACCTGCCCCGTAATACTTTTAATACCATACAGGCCCAGTATTATATGGCCAAAAATGAAATCATTAAAGTATGTGGTACCGTGGTAAGCAGCAAGCTTTCTTCTAAAGGAAATATTTTTTTAAACCTGGATAAAAAATTCCCCAACCAGGTTTTTAGTGTTACCATCTTTAAAGATAATGTGCCAAATTTCAGCTATCAGCCAGATGTTTTTTTGGCAGGAAAAACAATTTGTGTAACGGGTAAAGTTACCAATTATAATGGTACACCTACTATGAACATACTAAATGAAAATGCTGTTACAATTGAAAATGAGGAGTTTTAACACAACAGGAAAAAATTTCAACACCACTTTCCATCGATCTGTTCGTGCAACAGCAGGGCTGCACAAATGCTGGCCACTTCACTGCTATTATGCTGATCATCAGTCAAAGTGAAATTGACCGTTTGTTTCTTCTTTACCTATTCCCGGCTAATGCTGTTTTCATATCACGGATCAGTTGGTGAGCATAATAATTTTTCATGACCTGCTTTTCAAAAAAAAATAAATTCACATAATTTGTTTTTTTATTACAGAAAAAAGTGATTCTATATTTATTAGTTTAGTCTAAAATTCAGGCGCAGGAATTTTAAAGTCCCGGAGTTCCGGCCGAACTGCCTCTTCTTCCACTACCCTGCCCGTTACCGGGAGTTGCTTTGGCTGTTCCAAAGTTTTTTAACCGGTAAGAAAAAGTAAGCATAAAGTATTGAGTCAGCACCTGGTTCTGCACATCTTCTATATAGCTTTCAGTAACTGTACGTGCAATACTTTGATTTTGCTTTAATAAATCAAAGACAGAAAGTTTTAATTCACCAGCCTGCTTTTTCAAAAACTTTTTTCCAATGGCAGCATTCCACAACCAGTAGTTTTGATTAAAACCGGCACTTAAGCCGCTATAAGACTGGTTGTTTACATCGTTCTGCAAAAACCAGCCTTTTTTATTCAGCAGGTTCAATTGTACACCAGCCGTTTGCACCCGGTAATTGTTGTTCAGCAAAGGCTGGATTGAATTATTAGCCACACTGAAACTGGTATTGTATGAAACATTAAAATCGATATACTCGCTGATGTTGCTGGAGATAACAGCACCCGTGGAATAAGTATAATTATTGGTGGTACTCCTGTTGTAATTAACTATGCCCGGAATTTTTGACCAGGTAAATCCACCGTTAATGTTGAAATTTGATTTGATGAATTTTAATGGCATACCATAAGTTAGAAATGAACGCATACTTAAGTAGCCATCCAGGTTGACGGGTTTGGTAAGCTGTGATCCTTTATACAACGGAACATTGTAATTGAGTAACGAATCTGCAAAAGCAATATAGGTGGCATTTGCAATATACTGATCGGCCTGCTGAAGATATACATTGGCAAAAAAACTAGAACCCTTTACAGTATTGGTATAAGTATAATTGCCACTTACCACGTTACTCGTCTGCTGTTTCAAATCGGGGTTGCCGGTAGTTAAGAACAGCGGGTTGGTATTGTTAATTACATTTTGCAACTGGTTAACGGAAGGTGTATTTGCATTAGACCGGTAAAAAACCCTGACACTGCTTTTAGCAGATATCTTTTTTCGCCACATTAAATTAGGAAGGAGATTATTGAATGATTTATTTACAGTAGCCTGCAGGGGGAAAACCTGGTCGCTATTGAGCTCTGTATACCGGTAAGACAAACCAACACTAAACATATTATCCCTGTCGCCAACCCGGTAACTCATGCCTGTATTGTGGGTTACAACCTGGTTGTCAAAGCGATTAGACAAGCTGCTGTCTAATAACGAATATTTATCACTAAGGTTATCAAACTCATATACCTGCTGGTCGGAATTGTTCTTCGATACAGACGGCGCATAGTTAAACTGAAGTTGCCCTTTTTTACCGATTGGTTCTGTATAAGAGATATTTGCCGAAAAGGTAGTACCATTCACCAACTGTGAATTTTGCTGCAAAATGGAATCACCAGCGTTGGGGTTATTGAAAAATTCATTGATCGATTCAAGGAAGATATCACCCTCCCGGTGGTTGGCGGCGATGCCTGCATTAAAAGAAATTGTTCTTCCTTTTTTTGCAAATGCATGGCGGAAAAGCAAATTATTATTGGAATTAAACCCGGAAGTATTGCTACGGGTACTATACCGGGTGCGGCTGATCAGATCACTGAGTGAATAAAACCGGGTGCCATTTACAGCCCTGTCGCCATTGTTTTTCTGAAAGCTGATAGAGGGGGTGAAGATGATGGTGTTGGATGAATCTATTTTGTACTCCATCCGAAGGTTCATGCGATGATTATAATTGTCAGCGGCAGAAATTGTGTTCTCGTCATAAAACTGGTTGGCGGTATCTTTTATAAAATACTCACTACTTCCCGACTGGTTATTATTGGTATTGCTGTTGTTGAAGAAATAGCTTCCGCTTACCTCTGCTTTCTTTGACCATTTGTCGCTGTAGTTGATACCAAACGCATTGGTAGCACTAATGCCATTTTGTTGGCCTACCAGGAAATTATTTGCATTACCGCCACCCCGGTTACCGCCACTGCGGTTTCCTCCTCCCCGGTTGCCGCCGCCGGCACTGCTGGTAACACCCAGCAGATCTTCATTGCCAAAATTTTGCTGATTAATATTATTGAACAAACCCACAAAGGATATCCTTCGGTCACCATTAAAAAAACTTACATTACCACCGGCTGCATATCTTTCATTGGTACCATACCCGGCATACACCCTGCCGAACTGCCCGTTTCGGCTACCCGTTTTAGTTACTATATTGATTGCTTTAACGCTGTTTCCGTCATCAAACCCGGTAAACTGTGCCTGGTCGCTCAGGCGGTCGAATACCTGTATTTTATCAATTACCTCGGCAGGCAGGTTTTTTAGAGTTGCGGTTGCATCATCGCCAAAAAAATCCTTCCCGTCTACCGTTACTTTTTTCACCTGTTCCCCCTGTGCGGTTACTGTACCACTTTTATCCACCGTGATACCGGGCATCTTTTTTATCAGGTCTTCGGTAGTAGCATCCGGGTTTACCTTGTACTGGCTGGCACTGTACTGTGTAGTATCACCCTTCTGGCTCACCGGCGCTGCCTTTGCTACAATGGTGATATTTGCCATGTCTTTTCCCTGGCGAAAAAGAGAAAACACCCCCATGTCCCTTTCGCCCTCTGTTAAGGTTACAAAGGAAACGTACTGCTGAAAATTGACTGTATTTACCGTAATGATAAAACTATCGGGGACCACATCTGTAAATTGAAAACGTCCGGCAGAATCAGATAGCACATTTTTCATCAGGGTTGAATCTGATTGCAGTAGCAAAGAAACAGTGGCACCTCTCACCGGGACATTATCTGTTTTATCCTTCAATTCTCCTGTAATCGTGCTTGTCTGGGCCTGGCTTGTAAAAATGTTGCAAACAAATAAGGCGATAAGTGTGACTAGTCTTGTCATAAAATGTATACTATTTTCAATATGGTTCCTCAGACCTCAATAACCCTGCTAAGTAAAATCCAGAGCCGCCTTTTCGTTGTTAAAAAAAATTAACAGTTCTTTCAAGCCTAAAATCGATGATAGTTGCCAATTTATTTTACTGAATACAATGATAAATATGCTTTATCCTTTCAAAAAATATTTGTACCATGCCAGTTGCATTTATTCCACCGTGCATTTTTTTCTACAATGTTCAGATCCCGGGCCATTCCTCCGAAACTACCCTCTTCCGTCTTCAATAATATTTTTATCCACTGCTTCTATTTGCTTATGCTCATCTTTTAAGAGCTTAATTTTGTTTCCGTAAGATATTTTGGTGATCAGTACAAATAAAACGGGTACTACAAATATGGCAAGTGTAGTTGCAGAAAGCATCCCCCCAAATACAGTCCAGCCAATTGTTTTCCTCGATTCTGCTGCAGCACCAGATGCAAAAGCCAATGGCAGCACACCCAATATGAATGCCAGTGATGTCATTATTATGGGCCTTAAACGCAGGTTAACAGCCTGCAGGGTTGCGGCAACAATCTCCACTCCCTGGTCTACCCGTTCTTTTGCGAACTCAACAATCAGGATCGCATTTTTTGCAGCCAGCCCTATCAGGGTTATCAAACCAATTTGTGCATACACATTATTGGTTAAATCAGGCAACAACAACAGCGTTAAGATGGATCCAAATGCCCCAATAGGAACAGCAAATAATACAGAGAAAGGAATAGACCAGCTTTCATACAATGCTGCCAGGAACAGGAATACAAAAATGAGTGATATCGCAAAGATGAGTGTGGTACTGTCTCCTGCTGCAATCTCTTCCCGGCTTAGGCCGGAAAACTCATACCCATACCCTACAGGCAACGACTTGGCAGCCACTTCCTTCAATGCCTCTATCGCCTGCCCGCTGCTGAAGCCAGGTTTGGGTGAACCGTTTATTTCAACCGACCGGTAAATATTATAATGCGAGATGAGGGAAGGGCTTTCAATTACTTTAGTAGTAACGAGCGAACTGAGCGGTATCATGCCACCCTGGCTGTTGCGGACATAATATTTTCCAAGCTCTTCAATAGATGAACGAAAAGTACTGTCCGCCTGTGCCATTACCCGAAAATTTCTTCCATACAAATTGAAATCGTTGATATAGCTGCTGCCCAGCAGCGTAGACATTGTACCGAACACTTCGGCAACGGATACCCCCATTTTTTTTGCCTTCTCTTTATCAACATCAACCTGGTAACTGGGCGTATGCGTTGTAAAAAAAGTATAGGCCATCCCGATTTCCGGACGCTGGTTCACTTCTGCTAAAAATTTCCTTGCCACCGTTTCAAACTGCTGGATATTATCGGTACTGGTGGTTTGTTGTAATTCAAATGTAAAGCCGGCTGTTTGTCCAAGCCCGGGAATAGCCGGGGGTGCTATTGCCAGTATCCTTGCCTCTTTTATATCCGCTGTCCTTTTTTTAATTTCAGCGATAATGCTTTGTAATTGGGTTTCTTTCGTTTTGCGCTCATCCCAGGTGTCCAGGTTTACAAACATGGTTCCGGCATTTGATTTAGTGGAAAATGTGATAATATTCAATCCGGCTAATCCACCCACTAATCTTACCCCCGGAACAGACTGCACCCTGCTCATAATTTTCAGCAACATATCCTTACTCCTTGCAGTGGAGGTTGCCTCCGGCATTTCGTAGGTAACAAATAAACGTCCTTCATCTTCCGATGGGATAAAACCGGATGGTTTGCTTTTGAACATAAAGAACAGCCCTACAAATAAACATACCAGCATTACCAGCACGGCGGGAGTGGCCCTGATCCATTTGGCTACACCTCTAGTGTAGGAACGGTTTACTTTTCCAAACCCCTTGTTGAACCAGGCAAAAAATTTATCCAGCAGATTTTTCTTTGCATGCTCATCCTTGGATGGTTTCAGCATGATGCTGCACAAGGCCGGGGTGAGCGATAAAGCTACAAAAGCAGATATGATCACCGACACTGCAATGGTGATGGCAAATTGCTGGTATAGACGCCCCACAATACCCGGGATAAAACCAACCGGAACAAACACGGCTGCTAATATTAATGCGATGGCGATCACCGGCCCGGAAATATCCCTCATTGCTTTTTTGGTAGCTTCTTTAGGCGACAGTTTTCCATGATCGATATAATGCTGTACCGCTTCCACTACTACGATGGCATCATCCACCACTATTCCAATAGCCAGTACAAATGCAAAAAGGGTGAGGGTGTTTATTGTAAATCCAAAGGGGATAAAAAAGATAAATGTTCCAATCAATGAAACAGGAATAGCGAGCACAGGAATCAATGTGGCACGCCAGCTTTGCAAAAACAGGAATACCACAAATACCACCAGCAACAGCGCTTCCACCAGTGTATGCAACACCTCTTCAATCGACACTTTAACCACCGTTACTGTTTCCAGTGGAAGGTTATAATCGATATCCTTTGGAAATGATTTTTTTAATTCGGCCAGGGCTGTTTTAAGCCCCTCAAAAGTTTCCAGCGCATTGGCACCGGGAGCCTGGTAGATTAAAATAAATGCAGCCGGCTTGCCATTTACATAAGCATTGCTGCCATAATCGAACTTACCCAGTTCCACCCTCGCCACATCCTTCAGGTAAACCACCGTACCTGTGGAAGGCACAGTACGCACGATAATATTTTCAAATTGATCTTTTGTATTTATGCGGCTGTTGGTCAACACGCTGTACTCAAAACTTTGCGTTGATGGTTGGGGGTTACCACCCACAGTACCGGCCGCTACCTGCAGGTTTTGTTCGGATAAAGCTGTAGTAACATCAGCAGGAGTCATTTCGAGGCTGGCGAGCTTTTCAGGATTCATCCAGATACGCATACCAAAATCATCGGCACGGGAAACAATATCACCTACCCCCTTTACCCGTTGCAGCGCATCTTTCAAATAAATGTTTGCATAGTTTCCAATGAACGTAGCATCATGTGTTCCATTGGGTGAATACAAAGCCAACGCCACCATGATGCTCGGGTTACGCTTACGCACCGTAATACCAAGGCGCCTTACAGCATCCGGTAATGTTGGCTGGGCAACGCTCACACGGTTCTGTACATCCAGCGCTGCAATATTTACATCAGTACCAATATCAAAATTTACATTGATAGAACTTTGCCCGCTGCTGGTGCTGTTGCTGGACATATAGGTCATCCCCGGCGTACCATTGATCTGTGTTTCAATGGCGGTGGTGGTAGTTTGCTCTACGGTTTGTGCATCAGCACCTGTAAAATTGCCACTAACCGTAACCGTTGGTGGTGTAATATTTGGATATTGGGCAACCGGCAATATGGTCATCGCTATAAAACCTACCAGCACAATCACCACTGATATTACAATGGCCGTGACGGGTTTTTTTATAAATGTTTCTGCTATCATGGTATCATTTCTTTCGACTGCATTAAAACAGCCATCATGCATAAGCTATTTTTTTTCTGCTGCAGCGGTGGGTTTTGCAATAGTAACCTTTACACCTTCCCGGAGATTTTGTACGCCCTCTGTTACAATTACATCGCCCTGTTTCACGCCCTCTTTTACAATAACCGCAGTGCCGATCGTTTTACCCAATACCACTTTGCGTTGAGATACTTTGTTGCTGTCGCCGGGTACATACACAAAGTACTCACCTAATTGCTCCACTACTGCCTTGTAAGGAATCACAACGGCCTGGGTAGCGGAGCTGTTCTTTACACGCAGGGTACCATTCATACCGGCCCTTAATAAATTAGTTTTATTGGGAAAACTAAGCCTTGCTTTAATCGTACCAGTTTGAGGATTCACTGCCCTGTCTATTAAAATTATTTTTCCGGGGTAAGGGTAAACGTCACCTGCAAAGGCTAATGTAAAGGTTGAATCAGCCTGGCTGGCTTTTTCATTCAGCAGGGTTGAAAAACGGAAGATATTTTTCTGGTCAATATTAATGTCCACCGCAAGATCGCCATCGGTGGAAACGGTATTCAGCAAGGTTTGCCCGGCTGTTACAGCAGCACCGGTTTTTACACTGGAAATACCGATCACGCCATCAAAGGGGGCGTATACTTTTGTGTACCGAACGCTTGTTTGTACCGCCTGTATATTGGCCCTTGCAGCCGCAGCCTGCCGCCTGGAAACCTCCACTGCTGCATCTGCGTTATCCACCAGTTGTTTGGCCACCGCATCATTTTTATCCAGTTCATGATAACGGTTGGCATCTTTTTGTGCTTTATTCAAATTAGCTTCCTGTACCTGCAAATTGGCAACTGCCTGCTGGTAATTGGCAGCATACAATTGTTCGTCTACAGAATATAATAACTGCCCCTTTCTTACTCTTGCCCCATCAGCAAAATGGACCCCGGTAATAAAACCGCTTACCTGTGGCCTCAGTTCCACCTGGTTGAGGGCGGTTACAGTTGCGGGATATTCATCATAATACACCGCATCACTTACCAGTACTTCCTGAACGGTTACTGAAGGAGGAGGCGGTGGCGGTGCTACAGTCTTTTTTTCACTGCAGGCTGCCAATAAAAAAAGCGCAGCGATGGCTGTATGATTTACTATTTGACGGGGAAATATACGGTTCATGATTTTTAATTATGATACTGATATAAGCTGAAATGAAATTAATTTTAATAAGCGATCTGTCCCAATGCTTTTTGCACATCTACTTTACTGGAAAGCACCTGGTACAGGGCATTGAAATAATTTATCTGCGATGTTCTCAAATCTGTTTCTGCTGTTACCACTTCCAGGTAGGTTTTAATACCCGACCTGTACTGCAACTGGATCACATCGTACACTTCTTTTGCCAGTGCTACATTTTCTTTTAATGCAGTATAATTTTCTACACTGCTTTTATACAATGCCAATGCCTGTGTATACTGAGCATTCACCGTATTTTTTAAACTTACAATATCCTGGTTGCTTCGTTTTAACTGCAATTCGGCGGTTTTGATATTGGCTTTTCTTTTACCACCCTGGAAAATAGGCATGGTGAAAATGAGTGCTGCAAACGAATTGGGAAAGTTATTGCCGTACAATTTCCCAAACTGGTCATTTTGGTAATTCAGGTTATAAGCGCCATTTGCGGCAACAGATGGTAAAAAACCCCACTTGTTGTACAGCACATTTGATTGCAATAATTTTCGCTGAGTCTCCAGTAATTTATATTCAATCCTGTTTTTATAATCGGGCTGTTGCAGCGTATCCAATGCTATCTCCTTTTCCATCGCCAGGCTGTTGTACACAATATTTAATGGCGCCGTTTCCGGGTAACCCATTAATGATTTAAGGTATTCAATCTTTGCCCGGAACAATTCTTCATTGCTTTTTTTTGAGGCCCTGATATTATTGAGGCTGATGGTCGCCCGTTTGTAATCTATTTTATCTGTAATACCTGCTTTGTACTGGCTTGTTGCATCTTTCAAACTTCGTTCGATGCGTACAATATTTTCGTCTGCCACTTTTATTTGTTGTTCCGTTGCAAGTACATCATAAAAGGCTTTTGATACATTTGCCGCCAGGTCTGTTTTATTGCTTTCCGTTGCCTGTTTTGTTTGCAACTGCACATCACCCCTTGTTCGTTTGGCCAATAACACATCTTTGTTAAATATTGCCTGCGAAACAGTGAATTGGCCGAAAGAAGTGTTTTCCACGCCAAACTTTACCGGGTTACCACCAATAATATTTGTTTGTAAAATAAAATTATGCTGCAGGTTATAATTGAAGTTTACCTGCGGATACCAGTCTGCAAGTTTGCTTTTGATGGTAAACGCTGTGATCGCTTCATCTATCAGGGATTGCTGGATCCGGGGTTGATTTTTGATGGCATACTCAACAGCATTTTTAAGGGTCACTTCCTTCAGTAAGCTGTCTTTCGCGGCAGTTTGTGCTGTTATAAAAGCGGGAGACAGCAATAAGAAAAAAAATAGTGTTTTCCTTTTTTCTTTTTGAAAAAAATCACTCATATAGTTGGTTTGATCCTTGATATAATTACCTGTTGACTGCATTATGCATACAACATTTTGTATTAAACAATTGGCAAGTATCGTTCGTTGGCAGGATTATTTTCCAGCAATTTCATTCATCCATTTGGAATATGCCCGCAGCAAAGTTTGGTTGAGGTTGTAAGAATGATTACGGCCTTCCTTCTCTGCTTCTATCAGCCCCGATTCTATGAGTGTTTTTACATGATGGCTTACAGAAGGCTGGGCCAGTTTAGTAATGCTCATGATACGTGAACATTGGATGGAACCCTCCTGCGCCGACATATCCAATAAAATTCTTAGCCGGTTTGTATCGGCTAATGCTTTTGAAATCTTTTCTATTTGTTTTAAATCCACCGGAATAAATACATTGATACATGCAAATGTATCTATTGTTAAAGTAAGAGCGCTTTTTACCTTTTTTAAAAGGCAAATTACTGCTGATGAGAGGCTAATACCTGGTTTGGTAAAGTTTACCCCGGTTAATTTGTTTTAACAGCTTCTGCCAGGGAATATTGCCTTCTGCTGGTATTATTTTTGGCCAATGATATGGAGATATAACTCTTCTACCCGTTTCCTTGCCCAGGGAGTTTTGCGTAAAAAACTAAGGCTTGATTTAATACTGGGATCATTTTTGAAACAATTGATGGTAATCATATTCCCCAGGCCTTCCCAACCATAATAAGCCAATAGCTCCGTTAATATTGTTTCCAGGGTCTTTCCATGCAGGGGGTCTTTAGGCATCGTCCGTTATTATTTTATGGGAATTAATTTATCGCAACTTATTGCTAAATGAATGGGAAGGTACAATTAAAAAATTATCATTCATCGCTGGCTGCCAAAGCTTTCATACAAAGTGAAGCATTAATGTCACAAATAGGCACAGGGTACATTCCCTGCTTTATAAGCTATCCCATACGCATGTTTCAATAATAGGGATACCACGTTTCAAATAGTCAATTCATCCCGGTGCATTTGGGGCAATAAACCCATCATAGCATAACTGATCGGGTTTACAGCAGGGACCAGGGTTTCCCATTTATAGCCTTTGCCCCATAGTAATCCCTTGACCGTTACCGTAAGATCCACCGGCTGCGAAAGCAAATACCTGAGCATTGATTCGGACTGGTGGCCGTTTTGGTTGACGGTATGAAAAATGGGGGTCTGACCACCAAAGCCATGTTTATCAATCCCTGCCCTGGCATTTGGGTCAGCTCCATATTTTACCTATAGCTCCGCACAGGCAAGATGGTTAAACTCGGCACAGATATGCATTAACGCAACTTCATAAAAATGGCGTTTAGGCGCAACGGAGCGTATATCTTTTGGAAACTGCTTCCCGGTTCTTACGCAGGTGTACTTCAAGGGAATTAGCATCATTCAGCAGTATCGACAGCAAAATTTCATCTTCAAACTGCAAACCTTTTTCAACAAATACGGCGACACACTTACTGAATCTTTCTGTACGGGTGTATTCACTGATGAATTCGTAAACCAATGGCTCATTCCGGTAATGCTGATTGGGGCTGATACCGCCATCAAAACACCGCCTGATACCTGCTGCTGAATGCAGTTCAATCTGGATGAGGAGCTCTTTAAGAAGGTCCATAAAAAATTTCCATAAAATTAATTAATCTACCGAGGCTGTTGAAGTTATTTTTTATTAATCCTGTTGAAAAACAGGAAAAAGGATAGTCAATGAATTTGCACGAAAATCTTTACAGTATGGTACAAAAAAAAGGCCCGGATAGAAATCCAGCCCGATTTAAAATCCAATATCCTTTGAAAAACTAAATCATCCAAAACAAATTTTACGCCAACTGAAAATAAGCTTAGCTTTTTTTCTGGCTGAGGAAGTAAATGCCCAAACAATTAAGGTTATGGGGAAAAAAATCACAGCAAATAAAAATAAAGTGCATTTATTTTTATTTGCGGAAAAGAAATTCCAAAACATGGAATGGATAGAAATCAACCAGTAGCTTTTAAAATGCGCAGGTAGATTCAATTTTTTTAAAAATTATTGCAAGCCGGTTTGCTGTTGCAGGAAAAGACTGGGTTGCATTCATAATTTAAGCGGCCTTATCAGTAAGATCAGCAGGTTTGTTATTTCTTCTTCACCAGTTTTAATTCACTGATAATATTTTTGGCCCCTGCAAATTTGTCTACAATGAATAATACATACCGGATGTCAACCATAATGTTGCGGCATATGTCTTTGTTGTAACTAATATCACTCATGGTGCCTTCCCAAACCCGGTCGAAATTTAAACCCACCAGGTTGCCGTAAGCATCCAGTGCCGGGCTTCCACTATTACCACCTGTGGTATGATTGGAAGCAATAAAACAAACAGGCTGTTGCCCATTTACTGCATACTGGCCAAAATCTTTTTGCCTGTACAGGTCAAGCAGTTTTTGCGGCACGTCAAATTCGTAGTCGCCGGGCTTATATTTCTCCAGCACACCGTCCAAATAAGTATAAAAATGATAATTCACCGCATCCCTTGCTTTGTACCCTTTTACATTTCCGTAGGCTAACCGTAATGTGCTGTTCGCATCGGGATAAAATTTTTTTTTGCTAAAAACTTCCATCTGCGCCTGCATGTAAATTCGCTGAAGCTGGTTGATGGTTGACTGCAGCTCATTTAATTTGGGAGCTGCTGTGGCAGTGTAGGTTGTAAAAATATCAGCGTATAACGCAGCGGCTATGTCATTGGTTACCGACTGAATCCCATTGCTGTCAATACCGCCAATCAGCTTTTTTAGTTTAATTGCATCCGTGAAAGCTGTTTGGCTGTAGACTGATTTGGCCAGCGCTTCATACGAGTTGCCATTTTCTGCCAGTAATTTTTTTAACAGGGGCGATACATTTTCTTCCTGCTGGTCTTTTACATAAAGCTCCATCAGCACTTCAAATAATTTTTGATCCACCACTTCATTGTATTCAAGGAAAGTGTTATCCAGTTTGCTATTGATTTCGGTTACCGATTTTTTAAAAGCGGTTTCATCTTTTTGAAAGGCAGTTACCACCGAATTGGCTTTGGCTGCAATACCAAATAATTCTATTTTAGCAATGATCTCATTATAGTAGTCACGTGCATAAGCATATGGCGCAATGGCTGTATGCGCCTGTTGTAATTTCTGAAGCAGCCCCACATAAGCAGGGTTGATACCTGGACTGTTTTTAACTGCGACTTCAAAACTGTCTTCCAGTTGTTTCTTTCTTCCTGCAGCATCCGATGAACGCAGCCCCAGCAATTCGCCTTTCCATTTTTTATATGCATTTTCAATCAATGCATATTTTTCAGCATACTGAATTTTGATCTGTTCATCTTTACGCATAAAACCATTGAGCACCTGCAATGCCTTTTCACGGATACCAATTTTGGCAGGATCACTCACCGACATAATTTGTTCCACTGCTGAAGAAGGTAAATATTGGGAGGTTCTTCCCGGGAAACCAAATACCATGGTAAAGTCTCCTTCTTTTACTCCATCCAAAGATATATTTAAAGCACGTTTGGGTTTGTAGGGAACATTGTCAGGAGCATACGCTGCAGGCTTATTGTCCTTGCCGGCATAGATGCGGAACATACTGAAATCGCCGGTATGTCTTGGCCACATCCAGTTATCAGTGTCTTTCCCAAAATTGCCAATAGAAGATGGAGGCGCACCGACAAGGCGGACATCGTTGTACGTTTCAGTGACAAACAAAAAATATTTATTGCCTTCAAAAAAAGGGCGGATCAGAATATCCTGGTAACTTTCTTTCTTTACATTTTTTTTAAACTCCGCAAGATTTTTATCAATAGCACGCTGCCGCTCTCTTTCCGTCATGGAAGCGGTTACATCTTTCAATGCTGCCCCGGTTACTTCGTCAATACGAATGATAAAAGTGGCAAACAGGCCTGGGTTTGTAAGTTCCTGCCCATGGTGGTAAGCCCAAAAACCATCCCGGATATAATTCTTTTGCAGCGATGAATGATTTTGAACCGCATCAAAACCGCAATGGTGGTTGGTAAGCAGAAGGCCTTTATCCGAGATCACTTCCGCGGTGCAGAAACCACCAAAACTTACAATAGCATCTTTCAAACTGCCTTTATTGATATTGTAAATATCTGAAGCTTTTATCTTCATGCCCATTTTCTTCATTTCCTTTTCATTCAGCACCGCCAGCAGTTGTGGCAGCCACATACCTTCATCGGCAAAACTTTTTACTACCAGCGAACAGGCAACCAACAGTAACAAAACAACCTTTTTCATACTTAACAATTGAAAAACAAATGTAAGGAAATGGTTTTAGTGATTAAATATTGGCCAGCATATAAGATAATGCTGATGTTACTTTAGGTTAAAAATTACGGGATCTAATTGTGTAAAATATTCCCCGGTTTTATGCACATGATTTGAAAACTGAGGAAATGATTTGGCAAATCAGTCAATTTATTACTATAAAATTAATGGTACAATAATGGAACAATGAAAATATCTCTAACAATTTAAAATGATTATTATGAGCAGCCTGCTTTATATAGTTGCGGTTATACTTATTATTGGTTGGGCCATCGGGGTTTTCGCATACAGTGCAACCGGGTTAATTCATGTACTGTTAGTTATCGCTGTTATTGCCATCGTATTACGACTGATAAGTGGCAGGAACCCTCTTTGACGTTCATCATTAAAGCCATCAGGCCCCGTCAATGTTTGAAGCCATAGCTTTTGTTTTACAAATTATTGAAAAGTTATCGCTTCTGTAATTTGGTTTGCATAACAAAGAGTGGACCAGTGAAGTAGAATTTTAACTACGGTAGTAAGGTTTTCAGAACTATAGATTGCGGGTTTAAATTGATGGACATTTGCATCATCAAAATCCAATTATCTCTGAAACCAATATGCCCGTTTATCCAAATCCTATGAATTGACTTTGCTTCCCTAAAAAGTAAATGTTAGTTTTCGGTGCAATAGGTAGCAATCAAGCTATTTATTGCACCGATTTTTTTTTGAATTGTCGCTTTACTTTCAATTCCGACCATCGGACTATACAACTGCATTAGTTGGCTAAATTTTATTGGCACTCCTTTTTTTTAATTCATACCTAAACAGCCGTTGATTGATGATCAAAATTACGGGGATCAACAGGTAACAAACGCCTGCAAGCCACTCAACATCTTTCCACGCCAATGCTACAGCAAGTAACCCAACACATGCATTCCACAAGGCTCCCGTTTTTCCTTCCTGGTAAAAAGCAATTCGAAGCGGTTCAGTTCCAATTTTGTTGATAAAAATAAAACCCGTTTATGCAGGTAGTAAACAATAAGCCAGATCAAACAATACCCGGTGCTGAATAATATAATCAGTAATAGGAAATCATGAGCGGAAAGAACGATCAGTCCTTTTTCACTGGCTCTATGAAACAGGTCAATACCGGTCCATGAGGCAATGAGCAGGGAGAATAAAAACTTTAACGGGTATACGTAAAACAAAATAATGGCGAGGTACAAAAGATTTAGCAGGATGGTGGTAAAGTCGTTCAAACCGTACCGGCGAAAAAATATATACTGCCGGTACCAAAAAAGAAAAAGCACTGCAACAGTTGCAAAAAAAGGAATGGCCCCCTTCACAACTATTTTTAATTCATTAAATGTTTGTGGAACCTCCAGTGAGGCTACCAGTAATGATACGGTGAAAGCAAAAACAGCATCACGTAGTGCTTCAATGCGAACGATCTGCCAGCCGCGGTGACAAACTTTTTTTTTCATGGTTACCTGAACCAGTTATTTTTTTCCGGAACATACCCGATCAATTTCCCCGGAAAATTAATTCCTGAAAATGCTGCACCCAATGATACTGATCGGGTTTACTTTATTTTTTTGCTGATTTTAGTCAGGAAATCTCATCATAGAGAAAACCGCAAAAGTTTTATACCCGGCAATGGACAACCTAATTTCATACACCGGCTGCTATAACAATCATTGTTCCCCAACAACCATGCACCGTTCTCCTTTTAAAATTATTGCATACTCATTGGTGGTGTCAATTTTTACCGTCTGTGTTTCTTCCCTTTTATATTTTGTTTTCAGCTCCTTACGTAATAAAGCTTTGTGAAAACGGCGGGCCTGGTTATGGTTTTCCAATATTAAACCGGGTACCTGGGTCGTTTTGTTATTGTCACCAAATGCTACCATGGTAAAATAACTGGTATTGGTATGTTTCACCAGCCTCGTTTTTATATTTTCAGATATTACTTTAATACCTACTACCAGCGAGGATTTACCAACATAGTTTACAGAAGCCAGTAATGACACCAGCTCCCCTACTTCCACGGGCGCCAAAAAATCAACCCCCTCAATCGCGGCGGTTACGCAATAAGCGTCGGCATGTTTGGCGGCGCATACATACGCCACTTTATCCATCAGCGATAAGATAACGCCGCCATGAATCTTTCCTCCAAAATTGGAATAGGAAGGAATCATCAATTCAGTGAGCGTTGTTTCGGAATAAGACACTTTTTTATAAGCTTCCATGGAATGTTGATTTTAAATAAACGGCGGTGTGCCCTGGGGGACTTTCAAATACCAATATAATAAAAACTTGCTGAGTCCTATCCCCTGCTTTCTGATGCACTCATGCGGTTCCTGAAAAGTTTTACAGTATATCCCCTGCACATGCGTAGGGGTATCAAGGTACATCCAGTCGAAGATATTTTCCTGTTTACTTTTACCGTATCATTCCATTTCAATGTTGCAAACATTTCGGGGGGAGTATTTATCACACCATAATTTTCCCCGTTGTCGATTTCAATGACCGTGACCAAAAATGCTCTCCGCGATTATTTGCGATTGGATACCTTTCTCTCATCGCAAAGAAACGTAATTTTCATTACCACTTACCAGTACGCTGTTTGCTTAGGTTAGTACGCACCGCCCGGTTTTCAGCTATGAGTCCAGGAAAAAAAACTGTACATTTAAAAGAAATAAAACCTACATGTTATGAAAAGGATCAAGCTAACAGTAATTTTTCTGCCGCTGATGATAACTTCAGTTTTACTAACGGGTTCATTCCTGCCTTCCTGCAAGACCGGCTCATGCGAAGTAAGAATAACAGCAGGTAAGGTTGATTGCGATGACACCAACTGCCCATCGCCAAAACGTTGTGTACTAAGTGCCAGAAAAAAGAACACAGAGTTACCCTGGAAAGAGCAATCCCAACCTGTAGAGCTGGATACCACTTTTGAGTATCGCTGTCTTTGCAAAAACTGATCAGCAATTTTTTAAATCCTGGTCAGCATTTATTTGTAATCTGCCGGATCGCTGCCTGCAACGACCCGATTCGGAAAGTTTTATTCCAGCCCAAAAAATGATCCTAATCATTTTATTTCCTCAAACACCCCGGTTTCCCTGTTCTTGCGCACATTATCCCAGTTAAAAAATCGACCATTCATCGCCACATACACACCAGCCGGAAGCGTTTGTGCAAAAGCAAGGGCACTGCCCAGGTTAAATAAACCATCGCTGCTGCCAAACTTAATTGGTATCATTGCACCAGTAAGGATAATGGTTTTATTTTTCACTTTTTGGGCCAATACTTTCGCTGTGTTCGCCATGGTATCGGTGCCATGTGTTATTACAATTTGTGTTTCCTCGCAGTTATTGCATTGGTACACAATTAGTGCCCGGTCTTCATCGGTCATTTCAAGGCTGTCCACCATCATCAGGGTCCGTATCTCCACTGTTACTTTACTACGGCCCATTTCCAGCAGGTCGCTCAGGTGGGTATCTTTAAAATAGAGTTGACCGTTCAGTTCATTGTATTCTTTATCGAAAGTACCGCCGGTAATAAAAATACGGATCGCCATGGGAATGATTTTGAAAGTGAAGTTAGTTGAAATTCAGAATTTCATTTTTCAATTCAATTATGCGGGGGCTATATTTGTTTCCTTGCAAAATTTACAAACATAAAATTAATTATCTTTTCCAGAACATATCACGTATTCATTTAAAGCATTTATAACCTGCTGTATCATCTTGCCCGGATTATCAACGCTGGCACAGGATTCCCTGCAATTAAATTCAGAACAAATTTCTAAGATTGAAACAGAAGCAGCATATCCGGGAGGTAATATGGCTTGGCGCAATTTTTAGAGAAAAATTTAAACTTGGGCATCCCCAACAAAAAATGCACCGATTGGAAAATACACAGCGGCAGTTTTGTTTATTGTAGATAAGGATGGGTACGTAAGTGATGTGAAACCGGCAACCAACCTTGGTTATGGCATGGAAGAAGAAGTGGTGAGGGTGATTTTGACATCCGGCAAATGGACTCCTGCCTTACAAAATGGGACACCCGTCAGGGCATACCGCAAACAACCGGTAACTTTTTTGCTTGATACGGATGTATTTACTATTTCCACAAAACTGCCCTATACCTTAGTTACCAATATGGACAACGAGATAACCGTGATGGCAAAAAAAGTGAAGGCGGAAGACATTGGTATTAACGTACCGGGAGACAAAGTGATCTGGGTATCGGATGGTAAATTCAGCGTTCGTGTAAGCAACCCCGGTAGAGTAACCATTGAAATTGTAAACAGCAAAAAAGACGATAAAGAAATTGGCATTGCCAGTTTTGAAGTGAAAACAAACTAAGTATAATAAAAAAAAATCAGTAGTAAAACCAAACAGCACATAAACACTACAACAGTTTCATCCCAAAATGCCCTACTAATGTAAAGATGGTACAGCGTGCCAATACACCGATACAGCACCAGGTGGCTAACTTGTGCATATTAACATTGAACCCTACGCCTACAGCAATACTCACCGGCGCACCCACCGTAAAAGTGCCCAAAAAACCTAACCCAACAATACCGTATTTATCCCAAAGCTTATGTGCCAGCGTTGGCTTTTTTTCTTTGACTTCTAGTGTTGGCTTTCTGAACCTGGAAATTAATTTCTCTATTTTTTCGCCTAAAAAAGCGGCGACAAAGACACCTACTATTCCACCCGCCAAGCTGGCTAAAAAGATCACCCAGGGCGACAAACCAAAAGCAAATCCAGCGGGGATTGCAGCGTAAATTTCAAAGGTTGCTAGGCCTGCAACAGTAAGTATCCGGTAAATCATAAAAAAATTATGGCAATAGTAAGCTATTTTCAGGCATCATCCCTGCAGGACTGCAGGAATGCCGGGAGAAAATTGTTACAAATTTGTTATACCCCGTATTTACAGATAATTGTCTTAATATTTCGCAATGGATACCTTGCGGGCGCAGTTGAATGTTGAGTATCCAACTGTATGATAAATTGCAGATTGTAAATAGAATTTCGTTTTGATATGTTTGGTTAGCAAAAAAAAAGTTTCCCTGCCGACGGGTTGTTTGCCCAACCTTGCAAAGCTGCAATGAAGTCTGAAATTTCACCCCCTGTACGCTTGTCATTTCCACATCCTTGGCAGGGGTTGCTTCGGCCAGTAAAGTGATACAAGTAACAATAGATGGGTCTTCACTTTACAATGATTTGTATAAAGCTATTACTTTATTAAAGCCCACTTGCGATTCTTAAAAATTGTTCTTACCTTATGACCTACTTAACCCGTTCAAAAGTATTACCGCCAAATTAACTGGCAACAGTACAGTACCGCCATACACGTTGCAGACGATTTAATCCGTCACTATTTTTTAATCTAAATATTATTAAAATGAAAAAGTCAATGTTCTGTTTGGTTGTTATGGTATTGATTTTATCCTGCAGCAACGCAACAAAAAAAAGTGAAACTGCTGAACGTACAGACAAAAAGGAAGAATCAAAGGCTGCTGATACGCCACCAATGCCATACAAAGCTGCATACTCTTCACAATTCACTGTTGGCGAAGTTAAACATGCGGAAAAGATACTCACCCTTTTTAAACAATGGGATAACAATAAGATGGCTGAAGGAAAATCCCTGTTTGCAGATTCAGTTCATTACTTTACAAATGGGTGGGAGTTTCATGGTACCAACGACAGTTTCTTCACTGTTTCAAAGGTTCATCGTGATAAATATAAGGAAGTAAGAACACTGGTACAGGCATGGATACCTGTACACAGCGCCGATAAAAATGAAGACTGGGTATTGGTGTGGAGTACCGCCTATACAACCGACAATAAAGGCAAAGTGGACTCTGCAAGTTACCAGGACACGTGGAAAGTAAATAGTGCCGGCCGGTTTGATGTTATGTACGATTACGAATTAAAAGCTCCGGCACCTGCAGTGAAAAAATAGTGGTAAAAATTTATATAATCCTGTACTGGCCGGGAGTAAGCTACCTGGTAACGCACGGGTTAAAATTCAGCCGGTACAGGATTTTTATTAAACCAATTAATACTTGCACATGCTTCCGGGTAACCCGGACCGTTTCAAATAAACAATGATGCCGGATTAGATTTTCAAATAACCACCCCTTTGCCAGACGTTTAAGCCTCCACAGTGTGATGCTTGATCTTTGCGCCAACCAACGGAGGGTGGTTACTGAAAAAATATTTAAAAGCTGACACCAGCGCCAATTTTAAATACCTGGTTGTAAGCAGCTATATTTTGACCGGCGTTCACTTTTGACAAGCCCCGGTCGTAAGCTGCAGTGATCCGGATTCCATTGGTGAACTGGTAACCAACACCACCGGTAACGGCTACATCCCAACGGTTAAACTGGTTGCTCACATTCTTATTACTGTTGAGCAGGTTAAACCCGGCAATACCAGCGGTTGTTTTAAGGCTGGCATTGGTGAGGTAAGATACCTGCGGCCCGGCAAACACCTGCAAACCGTTAAAATTGGCCTTTAGTAGTACCGGGAAATCAATGTAGGATATATTAAGCCTTGATGTTGCATTGGCACTCAGGAAGGCAATACCTTTTACAGAATAATTGCCGCTTAACTGGTAGCCCTTTACTGCGTAATACAACCCGGGCTCCACAGATAAATTATTGCCAACAGGAATATTCGTATAACCGCCGCCGTAATAACCGGAAACGGGCCGGGTACTTACAATGCCGTTGGTGAAATCTAACAGTTGTGCTACGTTTTTCACAGCATCGCCTCTCATGTCTGCGATGGTAACACCTGCTGCAGCACCATAAGTAATGTGCTGGGCAAACGAAGCAATAGACAACAATAAACTAAAGGAGAGTAAAATTTTCTTTTTCATAATTTTCAGCAACCGGGATTTACAGCCGCCTGCCGGCATAAGAGAAAAAATTTACCCGCAGGATTAATGTTGGCTCGATAAGTATTTGTTAAAGCCATTTCGGGGTATCAAACTGCATTGGGGAAAAGATAAACATTAAAATACCCTGTGGCCGCTATCGCCGGTTGACAAGTGCCCAGATCATACACGAACTTGTTTCTATTTTCAAAACAGTTTTTCCACCTGCTGCAGATGAAATGGCAATAGACGTTTCAATCATTTTGCGGAACCGCAATGATCGTACATAAAAATTTGTTGTGCATCAAACTGGATGCGGAGACAATGCAACTTACTCTTTACTCAGCTCCTTTGGAATACCGGCTTTTAAAAACGGAGTCAACAGGTCAATGGGCACGGGAAAAATGGTGGTCGAATTATTTTCCACTGCAATCTCTCTAAGGGTTTGTAAGTATCGCAATGTTAATGCGCTGGGTTGTTCGCTTAACACTTTGGCGGCGTCAGACAAACGTTGTGATGCCTGGAACTCTCCTTCCGCAGCAATTACCTTACTCCTGCGTTCCCGTTCGGCTTCCGCCTGCCTTGCCATTGCACGCTGCATCTCCTGGGGTAGGTCAATTTGCTTTACCTCCACCGTAGAAACTTTTATACCCCATGGCTCTGTTTGGTGATCTATAATTTGCTGCAGCCGCATGTTTATCTTTTCTCTTTGCGACAGCAGGTCGTCCAATTCGGACTGCCCCAATACACTTCTTAACGTTGTTTGTGAAATTTGCGAGGTTGCCATCAAAAAGTTCTCCACTTCCACGATCGCTTTATCGGGTTGCATCACCCTGAAATAAATAACAGCATTTACTTTTATCGAAACATTATCCTGTGTAATAACATCCTGCGGCGGCACATCCATTACCACGGTACGTAAACTTACCTTAACCATCTTTTCAATAAAGGGAACGAGTATGATTAACCCAGGTCCCCGAACCCCAACCAAACGTCCAAGCCGGAATACAACACCCCGTTCGTATTCATTTAAAATCCGTATAGAACTGGCTAATACATAAATAACAAATACAGCAATGATGATCGGCGTGAGTGGCAAATTTTCCATAATGCTTATTTTATTTTAATAATCTGGTTACAAACGTTTTTCCTTGTTACCGTCCTGTTCCACATACAGGATTAGATTTTTAATAGCGGTCACTTTTACGACTTGCCCCTCCTCAATAATTCCTGCAACTGATTCCGCCATCCATAACTCTCCATGAACCCGTACCATTCCGTTTGGTGCAAGCCTGGCCAGAGCCTCTCCTGGTTCACCAATAATTCCTTCCACACCCGATACAGGTTTCTTCTTATGCGTTTTCAACACCAGGGCAATTAATAAAAAGAAGAAAAGCGCCGTTACCCCTGTTGTTGCAACAATAACAGTCCGGGAAATTTTCAAAAATTCCAACGCCGATTCTGTTCGTATCAGCATCATGGAACCCAGCGCCAGTGCAATAACACCGCCGATACCCAATATCCCGTGGCTGGTGATATTTACTTCCAGCACAAACAGCAACATAGCAAAGAGGATCAGGGCCAGCCCTGCATAATTCAGCGGCAGGGTATGCATAGAATAAAAAGCAAGTATCAAACAGATACCACCGATCACCCCAGGCGCAATAACGCCCGGACTGTACAATTCAAATAACAATCCGTAGAAGCCCAGCATCATCAGTATGTAGGCAATATTCGGATCACTGATCATGTCGAGGAATTTTTCTGCAAAAGTCATTTCCATCAGTTCCACCTGTGCATGGGCGGTTTGCAGAATTTTAGTTTCCTTATTGATTTCCACCTCCCGTCCATTGACCTGATTCAGCAGGTCCTGTTCATTCAGCGCCATCAGATCGATTACTTTTTTTCGCAAGGCTTCACTCGCAGTAATGGACACACTTTTTCTTACAGCCTCTTCTGCCCAGTCCATATTACGGCTTCGCTTTTCTGCTATTGTCCTGATAAACGCTGCGGCATCATTGGTTGTTTTATCATTCATAGTAGAATCCATTTGCCCCTGCGTACTCACCGGGTGGGCTGCACCAATATTGGTAGATGGGTCCATTGCCGCAATATGTGCAGCCATGGTGATAAACACACCTGCAGAGCCGGCATGTGCGCCCGGAGGCGACACATACACTATTACCGGAACAGCAGATCCCAGGATATCGGTTACGATTACCCTGGTGGATTTGAGCAACCCGCCCGGCGTATTCAGGTGAATGACGATACATTCAGCATGTTGGGAAGTGGCCCGCTCAATGGCGTTTTTCAGGAAAGCTGCAGAAGCAGGATTAATAGATCCATCAATTTTTACCGACACTACCTTTTGTGCTGGCACACAACAAGGCAACAAAAAAAATAAGGTATATAAAAAAAAGTATTTCATAACCGGGAGTTTTGACGCCTCTTTACTACCTGTAATATAAGCAATAATTTTTAAAGTATTCCGGGTATCCAGTTGCATCCGGGCCGGCATTACCATCACGGGAAATACCTTCACCCACCTTAACCAGCCCGCTAAACAAATGTAGCGTTCTAAAAGGATGAAGGAAGATTCTAACACGAAGACCCCTGGAACAGCACGCAACCTATCAGGGAACAATATTCAGGATAAAACCATTGTTGATTTGCAGGCTGGCTCCCGGACTCAGCGATAAACTTTTGATGATATTATTAGAATTAATTACAACGATTGCTCCTGCCCCTATGGTAACGCTGGAACTGCTGCCAGGAATAACGCCACAGCTCCAGTTTGCTGGATCTTCCCAGGCATTGCTAACGTTACCGGTCCATGTATTGAATCCGGGGCATTGAAAAAATCCTTTTAAAAAATACGGAAGTTGTTCGTTAAAATTATCATCATAATAGGCAATGGCAACACCGAAAGTAGTATGGACCATCGATGTAAAAGGTTTGTAACCGCCGGTAGTCACCAGGGTTTGAGGTGCATCCCAGGTGCTTCCTGAGTCATTTGAGGCACGAACAAATTTCTGGCGTCCCGCATTAATCACCAACTGATCATAGTCATAATAGGCAATCGCTGGATTACCATTGATGATCTCCAATGAAGTAGGCGAAACGATATTGGCCAACCCATCAGCGACCTGGAAAATTTGAATCGTATCCCATCTTGAACCTTCCGCATCCTTAGCACGCTTAAATTTCAGTTGGCTGTTACTCCCTGGTATCGTATAATCATTGGTTGTATAAGACACAGCGGGCTTGCCTTTTACGACCTGCAGTGACGTGTATCCACCAATGCTTCCCCTGTCAAGATTAATGGCCGTATTCCATACTGCGCCGGAGGTATCAGCAGCACGAATGTAATGCAGGTAGTAGTCGGGCGGAGAAAATCCCGGGGGGCCAAAACTAAAAAAAGCAACTGCGGGATTACTGTTCACTACCTGCAATGACACATCACTAAAAGTAAATGTTGCAGCACCATTGAATTCCCCGGCAAGGTTTACGGGTGTGCCCCATGCAATACCTGCGGCATCATTGGCACGTGCATATTTCAAATGACCTTCAATGGCACCGAGAGAAACCGTAGAATATTTGGCAACATAATATGCAATAGCTGGCCTGCCGTTGACCAACTGTAAGGAAGTATGCCCGGCTATCGGCCCGAAAGAATCAATAATGACAGGTGTTCCCCAGGCCACACCGGCTGCATCAATGGCCCGGACATATTTTACCCTCCCATTACCATCAACATAAGAAATAGCCGGGCTACCATCTACTATCTTCATGGAGGTATATTTTCCCACATCGCCAATTGAATCAATGATGGTACGTAACCCCCAGCGGGAACCTGTCGAATCCTCAGAGCGGACATACACCAAATTATAATTATTCTCGCTATAATCATTCGCCATCCCATCAAAATAAGACATAGCAGGCTTGCCATCCACTACCTGTAAAGAAATATATTCTCCGGTTACTCCAATTGCATCAAAATCTAAAGGGCTACCCCATGTGGCACCTGTTGGGTCTGTGGACCGTACATAATGCAGATCGAATTTTGATTGGTCATAATAACAGATCGCAGGGTTACCGCTCACTACCTGCAAGGATGTATACCTGCCTGCATCACTGCCAGATGCATCAACATTAATGGGTGCATCCCAGCTCATACCCGTTGCATCATTGCAACGCATATATTTCAGGTTGTTGTTGACACCGGCATCATAATAGGAGATTGCGGGATTACCATTAACGATCTGGAGGCACGCATGTGATCCAACATCATTACTGCCATTACCATCCAGCACTCTCGGTACACTCCACAAGTTGCCGAACGTGCCGATATATTTCAGGTAACCCCTGATGCCAAAAAAAGAATTGATCACTTCGTAGTAAGCAATGGCAACTTCGCCATTCACTTCCTGTAGCGAGGTATATTGTCCCACATCGCCCAGCGAATCCAGGCGGATGCGGCCCCAGGTACCACTGTTACCAGATGCATCCGCAGCGCTAACAAATTTTAAGTCCTGATTTGTTGAATCGTAATAAGCAATTGCCGGCTTTCCATTTATTACCGCCAGTGAGTTATACTGGCCCACTACATCCTCAAAATCCAGCCTGATTGCCGGGCCCCAAACATCACCGTCAAGATCCAATGCACGGACATATTTCAAATCTCCATTCGTGAGATCATAATAAGAAATGGCAGGATTACCATTTACTATGGTCATGGAAGTAAATTGCCCCACATTTTCAATTCCATCCACAATTTTGGGTGTACCCCAGGTGGTACCGGTTATATCATTGGCACGCACAAATTTGAGGTCTCCATTTGTTTCATCGTAGTAAGAGATAGCGGGTCTGCCATTCACTACCAGGAGGGATAAATACTTTCCTGAAAATACAGCCGGATCAACGGTAGTGGCGGTATCCCAGGAGGTACCTGCATCATCCAACGCACGAACATACTGCAGGTGATTGCGTGCATAATTTGCCATAGCAGGTTTTTCGTTGACCAAAACCATCTTAGCATACCACCCACTTTGTGCGCCAGTGCCAATATTAGGGTTTACCGCCACAACCGGTGTAGACCAGGTTTGGGCAGATATTGTGTTTATTGCTGACAAAGCAATTAACAGGATGCCCGTTACTATTTTATAGTTAGGTTTCATACAACTTGTATTAGTGAAGTGTAACTTTACCACCTGTACGATGACTTATATTTTGCAGTGATTTTAACATGTAAAATACTGTGATTATTTAAAAAAAACAAGCTGGCAATTAGCATTGTCTACGCTTTTTTTTAAATTATCAATGCTCAAAGCTACTCTTCATCAGTGCCGCAAACAATCCCTGCATAAGAGTGTTTATAACGAAAGTCAACTACCTGAATGCAGGTAAATGGCAGGGGGAATGCGATCGGTTGCCAACGTCTTTAGTAAACCCTTGCATTTCCTTTGAAAAAATACTCATTTATTTTATTAAAACAAAGTAAAGGCGGTGACTCTTACGATAGATTTGTTCGCAGCATAGAGGTTCCGTTTGAGGATAACAAAAATGAGCGTAAAAACAGGAGTTTTTTTTGTTTATTGCCGCAACCTGCGCTACTTCGCCCACTTTCTGGCGGGAGACATGGAGGTATTTTATTTACAGAATTAACTGCAGTGCTGCATTATATTTTATTTTGTTCTGTGGATGGCGAAACTCCTGTCTTCTTTTGTAAATCCAACTTTGGGATAGTAGGTCATTGCGGTGGGAACAGACAATAGTAAGATCATTGTCTCATCTCCTGCTTTTTCTTTTGTCAGTTCAATCAATTTTTTACCAATGCCCTCCTTTTGATAACCAGGTTGAACCGCCAAATCGGCCAGGTAGCAACTCCAGCACCAGTCGGTAATACACCTGGCTACACCAACGAGTGTATCCCCATCCCATGCTGTGATAACCAAGTTAGAGTGGTCATACATTTTCTTAATCCGCTCCTTGTCACTGGTGGGCCTTGGCAGGCCTGCGTTGTTGTATAGTGCTATGACCTGTTCGGCAGTTGGTGTTACATTGTCTTTATAAATGATGGGCATGTTGATTGGTTTGATGTTTGGAAGGTTGGTTTTGCAAAATTGATTTATTTTTTACAATTACCATTTACAGGGATTATTTAAGAATGATATATGATTGGGCAAATGCGCAGTCGCAAACTTCGGAGCGCTTTCAGACTACGGAGAAATTGGGGTTATGCCGATCCGACTTACTTCATTTGACTGGCTGGCGGATTGGAGTGAAAACCGCGGTGAAGGGCTGCAGCATAGGGCTGTGCCGCAGTTGCAACGGAAAGCCGCTATTGAAGTTGAGGAATGAACTTTGCCGACAGCCCCCTAAAAATCAATTACCCTGCTACACGGTTCAGGCCGCCATAGCGTCCCGACCCTGTCAGCAGCGTTCCGACCCTGAACCAAATCCCACCGCTTTTGTTTTGTATCTTTACCGCGAGGAAAACAACATGGCAAAATCAACAAAAGTCCCGGCAAGCAACGGGCAGGTTTACAACGACACGATAGAAGTATTTGGGGCAAGGGAACACAACCTGAAAAATATTGATATCAGCATTCCCAAAAATAAATTAGTGGTGTTTACTGGTGTTAGCGGCAGTGGCAAATCGAGCCTGGCATTTGATACCATCTACAACGAAGGGCAGCGGCGCTACATGGAAAGCTTCAGCGCTTATGCCCGCCAGTTTATGGGTGATATGGAACGCCCCGACGTGGACAAGATCACCGGGCTGAGTCCTGTGATCAGCATTGAACAAAAGACCACCAATAAAAATCCACGGAGCACCGTGGGCACCATCACAGAAATTTATGATTTTCTGCGGTTGCTGTATGCCCGTGTGGGTGAAGCTTACAGTTACAACACGGGTAAAAAAATGGTGAAGTTCAGCGAAGAAGAAATTGTGCAGGACATCTTTAAAAAATTCGGCCAAAAAAAGATCAGCCTGCTGGCGCCATTGGTACGAGGCCGCAAAGGCCACTACCGCGAACTGTTTGAAGACATCCGAAAAAAAGGATATTTGAAAGTAAGGATTGATGGCGAGGTGAAAGACCTGGTATCGAAGATGCAGGTGGACCGTTATAAAATTCATGATATTGAAGTAGTAGTAGACCGGCTTGCGGTAACAGAAGATATGAAAGTGAGGGTAAGCCAGAGTGTGCAGAAGGCATTGCAGGTAGGAAAGGATTTGATGTTTGTGGCCCCCCTGCCCCCCGAAGGGGGGGTCTTAGATCCTGCTGACGATAAACACGCTCCTGCAGAATCGGGAGTGGATTCTTCTTCCTCAAAGAGCAGGCAAAAAAAATTAGACAATAACGCTTCAAACAATAAAAAGCAACTCAAATTATTAGAGACGGAAGCCCCTCCTTCGGAGGGGTTTGGGGAGGCTTTGTATTCCAAACAACTCATGTGCACCGATACCGGCATCAGCTACGAAGAACCTTCGCCCAACGCATTTTCCTTCAACAGTCCATATGGCGCCTGCCCCACCTGTAAAGGTTTGGGCACTGTTTATACCATTGATATAGAGTCGGTATTGCCGGACACGGGTAAAAGCGTGAAGGAAGGCGGCATTGCGCCGCTCGGTGAAGAACGGGATGCCAGTGTGTTTCAGCAGGTGGTGGCTTTTGCGAGGAAGCATAAAATTAATTTGAGTGTTCCGTTAAAAACACTTTCCAAACCACAGTTGGATCTGTTGCTGTACGG
>Ga0105048_10000452_pt1 | contig 62875 bp, 56 predicted proteins | sample MAT05_FD_78382 | JGI IMG/M metagenome (GOLD analysis project Ga0105048, IMG submission 78382) | Freshwater microbial communities from Lake Fryxell liftoff mats and glacier meltwater in Antarctica - MAT-05 | ecosystem: Environmental > Aquatic > Freshwater > Ice > Liftoff microbial mat | place... | reverse complement strand
CGGCGCTTATGCTCTTCCAGCCGTGGCATGATCTCGACAAAGTTGCAGGGCAGGTGGCGGTAATCCAGTTGCCAGCGCAGAATCTCGTCCCCGGCATCGCGACACGCTCCGGGCGAGCCGGGCAGCGCGAACAGATATGTGCCGCCCGCCACGCCGCCACAGGCCCGGCTTTGCACGGCACTGGTGCCGATCTTGACCATCGAGACCTGGGTGAACACCGTGCCGAACGCCTCGATCTCTTTCTCATAGACATCGCGGTGCGCCTCGACCGTCACGTCGCGGCCTGTCAGGCCGGTGCCGCCGGTCGTCAGGATCACATCGACGCCATCCTCCGCGATCCACGCCCTAAGCTGCGCCGCAATCACCGCCCGGTCATCCTGCACGATGCCCCGATGCACCAGCAGATGCCCCGCCGCAGTCAGCCGGTCCACCAGCGTGTCGCCAGACCGGTCATCGGCGGCGGTGCGGGTGTCCGACACTGTCAGCACGGCAATCCGCACCGGAATGAAATCGCGGCTTTCGTCGATCCGGCTCATGCCCTCAGCCTCGCTTGCAACGCCAGCAGGTCCGCCCAGGCCTCGCGCTTCAACGCCTGCTGGCGCAGCAGAGTTGACGGCGGCAGCATCGGCAGCACCGGCTTGCCAAGCGCCGACGTCCAGACCCCGCGCTGGCCCCTGGTGTTCAGCAGGGCATGGCACGGCGTCTGACCGACCACGACAATCACCTGCGGGTCCAGCAGCGCGATATGCCGTTCTACAAACGGGCGCATCATCGCGATTTCATCGGGCACGGGGTCGCGGTCCTGTGGCGGCCGCCACGGCATGACGTGGGTCAGATACAGGGCGGTCGCCGGGTCCGGGCTGGTCCGCGACAGGCCGATGGCCGCGAACATCCGGTCCAGCAACTGCCCCGCCCGGCCGACAAAGGGCCGCCCCTCCTTGTCGTCCTCCACCCCCGGCGCTTCCCCGAGGATCAGCACCCGCGCCTCCGGGTTGCCATCGGCAAACACCAGATTGCGCGCCCCGCGCCTGATCTCGCAGTGATCATACGCCGCGATGGCCGCCTGCAATTCCTTCAGCGTGCCCGCCCGCGCCGCCATTTGCCGTGCTGCGGCCACCGGACCGCCCGCGGGTGCGGCCGCCTCTGCCACCTGCGCTGTCGGCACCGCCGCAGGCACGGCCACAAGGTCATAGCGGTTCATCGCCGCATCGCCGATGATCTGGTCAACGCCCAGATCGACCTGCCAGGCCAATGCCGCCAGTGACGCCTGCCAATCCCCCGCGATGTCGTCGATGATTCCCATGGGGACCAAGGCTAGGCCCGTCAACCCCGCGCCACAAGCGCCCGCTTGGAGCCATTGCGCGGCAACCCGGCCCATCCGCCCTGCCCACCTCGGACAACCCCCAACGCCCCGTTGCCCTGACGCCCCGGCTTTGCCATAAGCGGACCACCCCGACAGGAGAGCCAGATGACCTTTCGCGCCCGCCACCTGCTTGGCATCGAACATCTGGCCCCGTCCGAGATCGTTACCATCCTCGATCTCGCCGACCGCTACGTCGACCTGAACCGCCGCACGATGAAGCAGTCGGATGCGCTGAACGGCATGACGCAGATCAACATGTTCTTCGAGTCGTCGACCCGGACGCTGGCGAGTTTCGAATTGGCCGGCAAACGTCTGGGGGCCGATGTGATGAACATGGGCGTCTCGCAATCTTCGGTGAAAAAGGGCGAAACCCTGCTGGACACCGCGATGACGCTGAACGCCATGCACCCCGACCTGCTGGTGGTGCGCCACCCCTCCTCCGGGGCGGTCAACCTGCTGGCGGAAAAGGTGAACTGCGCCGTGCTGAACGCCGGCGACGGCCGCCACGAACACCCGACGCAGGCTCTGCTCGACGCGCTGACCATCCGCCGCGCCAAAGGCCGCCTCCAGCGGCTGACCGTGGCGATCTGCGGCGACATCGCGCACAGCCGGGTGGCGCGGTCCAACCTGATCCTGCTGGGCAAGATGGAAAACCGTGTGCGGCTGATTGCCCCGCCGACGCTGATGCCCGCAGGGGTGGACGAGTTCGGCTGCGAGCTTTTCGACGACATGGCCAAGGGTCTGGAAGGCGCCGACGTGGTGATGATGCTGCGCCTGCAGAAAGAGCGGATGGACGGCGCTTTCATTCCGTCTGAACGCGAGTATTATCATCGCTACGGTCTGGACGCCGCGAAACTCGCCCACGCCAAACCCGACGCCATCGTCATGCACCCCGGCCCGATGAACCGCGGGGTCGAGATTGACGGCGATCTGGCCGACGACATCAACCGCAGCGTGATCCAGGAGCAGGTCGAAATGGGCGTCGCCGTGCGCATGGCCTGCATGGACCTGCTGGCGCGCAACCTGAAGGCCGAACGCGGGGCCAAGCTGGCGGGGGTGATGGTGTGAACCCCTCGCTTCCCGTCCCCCCCCATGAGCGCCACAGCCTCCGGGTCTTTGCGTTCGACATCACCGCCCCAGACCTCGCCCGGATGCGCAACCCCGATATCCTGCTGGACCAGACCAGCGCCGATCGTATCGCCCCCCTGCTCGGGCTGGTCACCCTTGACCCCGACCATGTCGAAATGTTCCACACCGACGATATCGAAGCGATCGGCCTTGCCACCTACCTGATCGACGGCAATGCCGTGGCCGAAAGCCAGATCGCCGCCGACCGCGCGCGGCTCGATGCCCATCGCGGCGGGGTCATCACCCTGCGCGCGCAGGCCATCCCGGGGCCGCTGACCCTGACGCTGGACCCGCGCCTGACGCTGATCGGCACCTATGCCGAACAGACCGCGCCCGTTCATTTCGAACCCCTGCCCGGCGGGACCGCGACGCGCGACCAAAAACCCGCCAAGGCGCCGATGTCGAACGCCCGCATCAGCGGCATGGTGGCGACGGCGGTGCTGCTGGTGATGTTCGCCCTCGTCGCCGTCTTCGTCTGGCTGGCAGGATAGGAAACCCGATGCCCGATACCCTGCTGTTCAACGCCCGCCTGATCGACCCCGAGGCGCTGACCGACACCCCCGGCGCCCTGCTGATCCGGGGCGGCCTGATCCACACCGTCTTTGCCGAGGGCGACCCCCTGCCGACCGACGCCACCCGAATCGATTGCGGCGGGCACTGTCTTGCCCCCGGCATCGTCGATATCGGCGTCAAGGTCTGCGAACCCGGCGAGCGGCACAAGGAATCGTTCAAATCCGCGGGCTTGGCGGCTGCGGCCGGGGGTGTGACCACCATCGTCACCCGCCCCGACACCACCCCGGCGATCGACACGCCCGAAGTGCTGGAGTTCGTGACCCGCCGCGCCGCGCAATCCTCGCTGGTGCGCATTCACCACATGGCCGCGCTGACCCGGCACCGCGAAGGTATGCAGATGGTCGAGATCGGCTTTCTGCTGGATGCCGGCGCGGTGGCCTTCACCGATGCCGACCATGTGACGCAGAACACCAGGACGCTGTCGCGCTGCATGACATACGCCCGCAGCCTTGGTGCGCTGATCATCGGCCATCCCCAGGACCCTGGTCTGTCTGCCGGAGCGGCCGTGACCAATTCGAAATTCGCGTCCCTGCGCGGGCTGCCCGGCGTGTCGCCGATGGCCGAAAGGATGGGCTTTGACCGCGACATGGCGCTGGTCGAGATGACGGGCGTCAGATACCACGCCGACCAGATCACCACCGCCCGCACCCTGCCCGCGCTTGCCCGCGCCAAGGCCAACGGGCTGGACGTGACGGCGGGGACCAGCATCCACCACCTGACGCTGAACGAGCTGGACGTCGGCGACTACCGCACCTTCTTCAAGATGACGCCGCCCCTGCGCTCTGAAGACGACCGGCTGGCGATGGTCGATGCGGTGGCCTCGGGCCTGATCGACATCCTGTGTTCGATGCACACCCCGCAGGACGAGGAATCCAAACGGCTGCCCTTCGAAGAGGCCGCCTCGGGCGCGGTGGGGCTGGAAACCTTTCTGCCGGCCGGGATGCGGCTTTATCACGCCGGTCAGATCGACCTGCCCCGGCTGTTCCGTGCCATGGCGCTGAACCCGGCACGGCGGCTGAACCTGCCGCAGGGCCGCCTTGCCGCCGCAGCCCCCGCCGATCTGGTGCTGTTCGACCCCGACGCTCCGTTCCTGCTCGACCGGACCCGGCTGCGGTCCAAATCGCGCAACACCCCGTTTGACGGCCAGCGGATGGAAGGTAAGGTGCTGTCGACCTGGGTCGCAGGCACCCGAGTCTACGCCGGAGACTGACGATGCCCGACATCACCACCCCCCCGCTTCTTCTGGCCCTGACGGCGTTGCTTGCCTACCTGCTGGGGTCGGTGCCGTTCGGCGTGCTGATCACCCGCGCGGTGGGTCTGGGCGACCTGCGCAGCATCGGTTCGGGCAACATCGGCGCCACCAACGTCCTGCGCACCGGAAACAAGGGCGCTGCCGCCGCCACCTTGCTGCTCGATGCCGCCAAGGGCGGGGTTGCCGTGTTGATCGCCCGCGCCCTGCTGGCCGAAGACGCGGCGCAACTTGCGGGGCTCAGCGCATTTCTCGGCCACCTCTTTCCGGTCTGGCTGACCTTCAGGGGCGGCAAGGGTGTCGCCACCTTCCTCGGAACCCTGCTGGCTCTTGCCTGGCCGGTGGGCCTTGCTGCCTGCGCCACCTGGGCCGTCGTCGCCGCCCTTAGCCGAATCTCGTCGCTGGCGGCCCTTGTCGCCGCCGCCCTGTCGTCGATGTGGCTGTTCCTGTTCGACCGGGGCGAGATGCTGCTGCTGGTGGTGATCCTGACCCTGCTGGTCTACCTGCGCCATGCTGCCAATCTGGCCCGGCTCAAGGCAGGAACGGAACCGAAGATCGGGACACGATCCAAAACTTGACTAAAATCTTCATCTTCTGTTCACAAGTATCCCACAGGGGGTCCGGGGGACGTGAAGTCCCCCGGCTGCCGGCACCGCAGGCCAACCTCACCGTGCCGCCAGCTTCTCCATCGCCGCTGCCGTCCGCCTGGTGTTGTCGTGAATGCCGATGCCGATGAACATGCCGCCCGCGATCAGCACCGCCACGATCGGCCCGCCGATGATCAGGGCCAGCCCCACCAGTTCGCCCTGCACCAGCGCGAACAGGCCGCCCAGGACACCGGCAAGGGCATAGAACCCCGCGACGATCCAGACGATGACTTCCAGCGATTTGATGATCATATCTTTCATGGTTCTGTCCCTTAAGTTGTTTTTATAACCGGGCAAAACCCAATGACTTTTAAAAACGGGGCGTGCCCGCGCAAAGACTGCGCGTGTCGGGCCGTTGCGTCAACAGAGTTCGCCTAAAGGCTGGCCGCCGGATAAAGCCGCGCCAGATCGCCGCCCCAGTCGCCATGATATTGGCCAAGCCAGCGGTCGGCCTGCACGGCTTCGGCCTTTACCGAGGCCACCAGCGGGGCAAGAAACTCTTCTTCGCCCAAGGCCCGCGCGGCGAGCCCCGCATGCGACAGCCCCACCGCCGCCCGCGCCAGATCGAGCAGCCGGACACCGCCCGCCTCGGCCTGCAATCCGGCGACCGAGGCCGCAACGCGCAGCTCTTCGCGCGTCGCAGCGTCCAGTCCCTTGACCAGATCCCAGGCGGCATCCAGCGCGCCCTGATCATACATCAGCCCCACCCAGAACGCCGGCAGCGCGTTGATATGCGCCTGATCGCCGCAATCGGCGCCGCGCATCTCGATGTATGTCTTGACCCGCGCCTCGGGGAACACCGTTGTCATGTGATCGGCCCAGTCCGACAGCGTCGGCTTCTCGCCGGGCAGCGCAGACAACTCGCCCTTCAGGAAATCACGGAACGACAGCCCGAGGGCGTTGATGTATTTGCCGTCGCGGTAGACGAAATACATCGGCACATCCAGAACCCAGTCGACATAGGCCTGAAACCCGAAGCCGTCCTGAAACACGAAGGGCAGCATCCCGGTGCGGCTGTCGTCCAGCCCCCGCCAGATGCGCGACCGCCAGGATTTGTGGCCGTTCAGCCGCCCCTCGAAGAACGGCGAGGACGCAAACAGCGCCGTCGCCACCGGTTGCAGTGCAATCGCCACCCGCAGCTTCTGCACCATGTCGGCCTCGGACGCATAGTCGAGGTTCACCTGCACGGTCGAGGTCCGATACATCATCTGCGTGCCATGGGTGCCGACCCGCCCCATGTAGTCTGTCATCAGCCGGTAGCGCCCCTTGGGCATCACCGGCATGTCATCGTTCATCCACTCCGGCGCCGCCCCGATGCCCATGAACCTGATGCCCAGCGGCTCGGCAATGCTGCGCACCTCGTCAAGGTGGTTTTGCAACTCGGCCGCCGTCTCGTGCAGGGTGCCGACGGCCGCGCCCGACAGCTCGAACTGCCCGCCGGGTTCCAGACTGATGTTTGCCTGCCCGCGCGTCAGACCGATGACATTGTAGCCTTCGCGCACCGGCACCCAGCCGAACCGCGCCTCGAGTTCCGCGAACAGCGCCGAGATCGACCGCCGCCCCGCATAGGGCAGCGGCGCCCGGGTGTCGGTCAGCCAGCCGAATTTCTCGTGCTCCGTGCCGATGCGCCAGCCGGCTTTGGGTTTGTTGCCGGATTCCAGCAAGGACGCCAGCTGATCAAAGCTTTCGATCGTGCCGCCACCGGATTGAGGAATGGACATGGGGTCTGGCTCCGATGGGGTGGCAGTTTACGGTCCCAACAGGTGTCTTGCCGGCGCGTCCAAGTCAAGGGCGGCCGATGCCGTGCGGGGGGGCGTCATCAAAGCTTCACCGCGCCACGACCCCCGGCCCGCGCCGCCGCCAGATCACCCGGTTTTCGCCGACAACGGCCAGCGCGGTGCCTCCGGCCGGCGGGGCCGGTTCGGTGGACGCCACCAGCGCCCCGGTATCCAGTCCCGGCAGGCTGGCAAAGGCATCGAACAACGCATCCGCCCCCACCGCGTCGATCGGAATCAGCAGCGCCTGCCCATCGGCCTGTTTCAGCCGCCAGACCTTGCGGCCCCGCAAGCTGAGCAGCCGCAACTCGACAAGGTCCGGCAGCCCGACAAACCCGCCGCCCCCCGGCCCCAGATAGCCGACCTGCCCCTCGATGACCTCGACAACACCCGGCCCGCCGTCGCCCTGACCAAAGCGCAGCCGCCGCCAGGCCATCACCGCAAAGGCAAGTCCCAGCAGCGCCACTCCGCCGCCGACCGGCACCAGGAGATAGCCGCGCCCCGATGCCATCCAAAGCCCCGCCAGCACCAGAAGCAGCCCAAAGCCCACCTCGCGCCACCGCCACAGCCACCCCAACGCCTCGGTCCGGATCATTCTGTCACCTCTTGCGGGCTGTGAAACAGCGCAAGTCCCATCCGGCCCTCGGGCAGGAACCCCAACGCGGCATAGGCCCGCGCCGCCGCCTCGCTCGCGGCAAACAGCACCGCCCGGTCGACACCCGCCGCCCGCGCCTCGGCCAGATGCAGCCCGACAACCCGCCGCGCTTGGCCCTGCCCGCGACGGTCGGGCGGCACATAGACGCCGCCGACCTGCACGACCTCCGGCAGCACAGCGTTGAACCCCGACAGCGCCACCGCCACCCCCCGATGGCGCAGCAGCCGGTGCGACCGGATGGCGATCCACCGCGCCACCTCGGCCGCCGCCGTCCGCGCCGCCGTCGCTGCATCCATCGCGAACACCTCGGTCTGATAGGCCGCCCGCCAGCGGGTCACCGTCTCGACGTCCTCGTCGACGTCGTGCAGGGTCCAGCCGTCACAATCGGGCACCACCAGATCGGCGAGGGTCAGGCGAAAGCCCGGCTCGTCACTGGCGTGGCGCAACAGCGCGTCGCCCCACCCCATTGCCGTCCGCAACGCCCCCACCTGATCGGCCGGCCCGACGATCCCCGAGACGCGGCAGCCCTCCAGCGCCCGCAGCGCCGTCCAGTCGCCCTGCGGCCACTGCGGCACCAGCATGCCGCGATCCGTCAGCCCGACCATTCCGGCGATTCCCGGCGCCACCCAGACCTGCATCCGGGCGCCCTGCCCGCGCATGGTCGCGTCCCGCAGGTTCACCAGCGGGAACATCGAACTGGTTTCGTGCCGCCGCAGCAGCGCCTCGATGCCCGCCCGATCTGCCGACACGGCCCGGCGCAGGGGCACGGCGTTGCTCACGCCCAATCCCCCAACGCCGACTGCCACAGCGTCAGCGCCGCCACCGCCGCCGTATCCGCCCGCAGGATGCGCGGCCCGAGGGCCACCGGCACCACCATCGGAATCGCCCGCAGCCTGACCGCCTCACGATCCGAAAACCCGCCCTCGGGGCCGATCAGAATGGCCCAGGGGTCGCCGCGCTGCCCGGGCAGGGCCACGCGCTGCCCGGCCATCGCCTCGTCGCACCACATCAGCCGCCGCCCGTCCGGCCAACCGGCCAACACCCGGTCCAGCCCCGCCAGATCGGCCACTTCGGGCACATGGGTCGCACCGCACTGCTCGGCCGCCTCCACGGCATGGGCCTGCAGGCGGTCCTGCCGGATGCGCTCGGAATTGGTGTGCTGGGTCTGCACCGGCATGATCCGCCGCGCCCCCATCTCGACAGCCTTTTCGACGATGAAATCGGTCCGCGCCTTCTTGATCGGTGCAAACATCAGCCACAGGTCGGGCGGCATCGTCTGTTGGCGCAACGGATCGCGGCAGATCATTATACCGCCCCGCCGCCCCGCCTCGGCCACTTCGGCCCGCCATTCGCCATCGGTGCCGTTGAACAGCGCCACCTGCGCCCCCACGGCCAGCCGCATCACCGAAAACAGGTAATGCGCCTGCTCGGGCGTCAAAGGCACGGGTTGCCCCGCCGCCAGAGCCTGCCTTACATAGAGCCTGATCCGAACCTCTGACATGAGCGTGAACCTATGTCCGACGACGCCCGAATGCCAGAGCCTGCCCATGCGGAACTGCCCGGCCGCGTCGCGGATGCCCCGCCCGACAACTGGGTCGACCGCTTTGCCCCCGCAGCCACCCGCCCCTACCTTCGACTGAGCCGCGCCGACCGGCCCATCGGCACCTGGCTGCTGCTGATCCCCTGTCTCTGGGGGCTGGCGCTGGCGGCGCAGACCGGCGGATTCCGTCCATGGGACATCTGGATCGCGCTTGGCTGTGCCATCGGGGCCTTTCTGATGCGCGGCGCGGGCTGCACCTGGAACGACATCTCGGACCGTGACATCGACGCACAGGTGCAACGGACCCGGTCGCGCCCGCTGCCGTCGGGTCAGGTGACCCCCCGGCAGGCGGTGCTCTGGATGCTGGTGCAGGCAGCTTTGGCCGCCGTGATCCTGTTTTCCTACAACGCCCTTGCGATCGGGCTTGGCATCGCCTCGCTGGCGCTGGTGGCGGTCTACCCGTTTGCCAAGCGGTTCACCTGGTGGCCACAGGTGTTTCTGGGCCTGGCCTTCAACTGGGGGGCGCTGCTGGCCTATGCCGCCCATGCCGGGACGGTCAGCCTGCCCGCAGTGCTGATCTATGCGGCCGGCATCACCTGGACGCTGTTTTACGACACGATCTATGCGCATCAGGACCGCGACGACGACGCGCTGATCGGGGTGAAATCCACCGCCCGGCTGTTTGGCGATACCTCTCGCCGCTGGCTTTTGGGGTTCCAGATCGCCACGCTGATCCTGATGCTGCTGGCGGTCCTGCTGGCGCTGCCGCCGAATGCGCCCTTTGCCCGCATGGGTCTTGCGGTGCTGGGAATCTGGGCGTTTGGCTGGCACATGACCTGGCAATTGCGGCAACTTGACATCGACGACCCTGCCTCGTGTCGCCGCGTGTTCCTGTCGAACCGCGACGCGGGGCTGATTCCTGCGCTGTTTCTTGCCGCCGCCGCCGTGCTGTAAGCCGCGCCGCATTGATCCGCAGCACCTGTGGGCCTAAACCAGCCGCAGTGCCATCCGGGCGCCTCCTGTGACGAAAGCCCGATCCCTTGATCAAACTGCCCTTCGCCCCTGCCCATCTGCGCGCCCGTCAGGGCCTGCTTGCCGCCTTCGCCTTTGTGCTCGCCGGCGTGCTGGCGGTTCTGGTGTCGTGGCTGGCCTCGCTGGTCATCGAAAACCGGTCCACCGCCGCAGTCACCTCGCGCCTGCTGGCCGAAGGCTATACCTGGGCCTCGGTCGAGGCGGATGGCCTGCGCGTCTCGCTCAAGGGCACCGCGCCGAACGAGGCCGCCCGGTTTCGCGCCGTGAACCTTGCCGGGGGCGTCATCGATTCGTCGCGGGTGCGCGACGATTTCGAGGTGACCCCGGCCCGCGCCGTCGAGGCTCCGCGATTCTCGGTCGAAATGCTGCGCAACGATGACGGCATCCAGCTGATCGGGCTGCTGCCCGAAGGGCTGGCAGAGGCGCAACTGACCAGCGCCGCCGAAACGCTGGCCCCCGGCAACGATCTGTCCGACATGCTGGAAACCGCCGCCTATCCCGCCCCGGCCACCTGGGACGCGGCGCTGGTCTATGGCGTGGAGGCGTTGAAATTGCTGCCCCGGTCCAAGATCTCGGTGGCGGCGGAGTCGGTCGTGATCACCGCCATCGCCCTATCCGAAGCCGAAAAGCGCAGCTTCGAGACCAAGCTGCGCGCCGCCCGGCCCGAGGCGGTGCGCGTGACCATCGACATCTCGGCGCCGCGCCCGGTGCTGACACCCTTTACCCTGCGCTTCGTGCTTGACGTGCAGGGTCCGCGATTTGACGCCTGTGCCGCCGATACCGACAGCGCCCGCGCCCGCATCCTTGCCGCCGCCACCGCGGCCGGGGTGACCGGTGCCACGGCCTGCACCGTCGGCCTTGGCGTGCCGACGCCCAGCTGGGCCGAGGCGGCAGAGGCGGGGCTGCAGGCGGTGACGGCGCTTGGCAGCGGCACCATCACCTTTTCCGATGCCGATGTGACTCTGCTGGCGGGCGAAGACGTGCCGCAGGCGACGTTCGACCGGGTGGTGGGCGAATTGCGCAGTGCGCTGCCGGACGTGTTCTCGCTTGACGCCACGCTGCCGAAAAAAGCCACCGCCAAAAGCGAAGGCCCGGCCGAGTTCACCGCGACCCGTGCCGCCGAGACCGGCCGCGTCGAGTTGCGCGGGCGGCTGACCGATGACCGGCTGCAGGCAGCGGTCGACAGTTTCGCCCGCGCCCGCTTTGGCACCTCCGAGGTTTATGTGGCGACGCGGCTGGACCCGGACCTGCCCGACGGCTGGCCGGTGCGGGTGCTGGCGGGGCTCGAGACGCTGGCGGAACTGGACCACGGCACGCTGATGGTGCGGGCCGACACCGTCGAGATCAGCGGCGTCACCGGGTCGACCGGGGCGCGGGCGCGGGTGGCGCAGATCCTGTCGGCCGAACTGGGGCAGGGCCAGACCTTCAAGGTCGATGTGCGTTATGACGAGGCGCTCGATCCGCTGGCCGCGCTGCCGACGCCCGAGGAATGCGCAAGCCAGGTGGCCGATGTGCTGGCGCGGCAGAAGATCACCTTTACCCCCGGATCGGCCGAGCTTGACGCCAGAGCCGGGGCGGTGATGGATGCGTTGGCCACCGCCCTGACCGATTGCGAAGGCATCGGGATGGAAATCGCCGGGCACACCGATGCCCAGGGGTCCGACAGCGGCAACCGTGCGCTGAGTCAGGCGCGAGCCGAGGCGGTGCTGGTGGCGCTGCAGGGCCGCCGCGTCGATATCGGCGGCATGAAGGCGGAAGGCTATGGCGAGGCCCGCCCGATTGCCGACAACGGCGAAGAGGCCGGCCGCGAGGCCAACCGCCGCATCGAGTTCAGCCTGCTGTCACCTGACGGCGTGGCCCTGGTGGCCACCCCGACACCCGGCCCGCCCGCAGCCGAGGCAGCGGCCCCGCCCGCCGCGACCGCGGACGCTGCGGCCGAGACCAGTCCCTCGGTCGCCCCGGCAGAAATGCCCGTGCGCCCCCTGCGCCGCCCCGCCTCGGACGGCTGAGACCCGATGCGGGCTTGACCCCGCCCCGCTGCCGGACCAGACAAAGCCTGACCACGCAAGGGCTGTCATGAACCGCACCGAATTCATCATCGCGACCGCAATCATTCTGCTGCTGGCCTTTGCGATGGGCTGGTTCACCAACTGGCTGCTGCACCGCTTTACGCGCGTGGCGGGGGGCGATGTGGCCGAAATGGACCGGCTGGCGCAATCGCTGCACGAAGCCGAAGAGATGCGCGACCAGGCGATCATCTATCTGGAAAGCCGCGAAGGCGAGTTGCTGAACCAGATCGCCCAGACCGAAGCCGAACTGCGCGCCGCGATGGAAGGCCTGCGCGATGCCCGCCACGAGGCCGAGGAAATGCGCGCCTACATCGAGCGGATGCAGGCGACGTCCTGAACCTGTGCGATTTTTCTGCGAAGGATCAGGGGGCGCTGCCCCCTCGCCCTGCGGGCTCACCCCCGGGATATTTGGGTCAGACTGAAAGCGTCAGCGGGGCAGGATGGCATTCATCAGCGCCGAGTCCGGATCGGCGAGATCGTCGATCACGTCGAAATGGTGGCGGCCGGGCGCAGCCGTCCGGGGGCAGTTCCAGTGTTCGGAGAGCCTTCGGGCCTGCCAGAGGAACGCGGGGCGTTCTCGGGCGCCGACCCAGACATGCGCCGACGTGCCGGGGCGGAGGGGGTGGTGCACCGGGCTTTCGGTCGCCGCCTCGGCGGGGTCGAGGTGCAGGGTGGCGTTCATCTGCGTCGCCAGGAGGGGCGCAAGATCGGCCAGCGGGGAGATCGGCACCACCCGCGCCACCGGCAGGTCGATGTCGGCGCAGCCCATCCGGGCGCTGAGATGGCCGCCGGCGGAATGGCCGGTGACGACGACCGGGCCCGCAACCCTTGCCATCGCGAGACGGATGGCCTGCACGATGTCGCCCGTCATCGCGGCGATGCGGACCCGTGGGGCGAGCGGGTAGGACGGGATCGCGCAAGCCCAGCCGCGGGCCAGGGCCCCGGCGGCGAGATGCGACCAGTCGGCGCGGCCGAAGGCCATCCAGTAGCCGCCGTGCACGAAGACCATCAGGCCCCGTGCGGCCCCCACGGGCAAAAACAGATCCATCTGCTGCCGGTCGCCCGGTCCGTAGGCGATGTCGCATGCGGCCCGCGCGCCAAGTTCGCTTCGGAAGGCTGCGGCGGTGGCGGCCCATCTTGGGGGATAGGCCTCGGCCCCGGCGATGAACGCCCCGTTGGCATAGGCACTATCCATGTCCGTCATTTGATCAAACCCCCGCCGAAACTGGACATTCGCCCTGCCCCATGCTTTGCATGGAGCAACCGAAAAGGGAAAGCCCGCCATGCTTGATTCCGTCACCAACCTAGCAGCGCTGCTGAAGGACCCCACGCTTCTGGAAACCCGCGCCTATGTTGCGGGGGAGTGGATTGCCGCGGATGACGGCGCGACCTTTCCGGTCACCAATCCGGCGCGCGGCGACGTGATCTGCACCGTGCCCAATCTGGGCCGGGCCGAGACGGCGAGGGCCATCACGGCGGCGCATCTGGCGCAGAAGGACTGGGCCGCTCGGACGGGCAAGGAGCGCAGCGCGGTGCTGCGGGCCTGGTTCAACCTGATGATGGCCAATCAGGACGATCTGGGCATGATCCTGACCGCCGAGATGGGCAAACCTCTGGCCGAGGCCAAGGGCGAGATCGCCTATGGCGCCTCGTTCATCGAATGGTTTGCCGAGGAGGCAAAGCGGGTGTACGGCGAGACCATTCCGGGTCACATGCGCGACAAGAGGATCACCGTGATCAAGCAGCCGATCGGCGTTGTCGGCTCGATCACGCCGTGGAACTTTCCCAATGCGATGATCACCCGCAAATGCGGCCCGGCGCTGGCTGCCGGCTGTGGCTTTGTGGCGCGGCCTGCGGCGGAGACGCCGCTGTCGGCGCTGGCGATGGCGGTGCTGGCCGAGCGCGCGGGCCTGCCCGGCGGGCTGTTTTCGGTCATCACCTCGCAGCGGTCGTCGGATATCGGGCGCGAGTTCTGCGAGAACCCGCTGGTGCGCAAGCTGACCTTCACCGGGTCGACCGAGGTGGGCCGCATCCTGTTGCGGCAGGCTGCGGACCAGGTGATGAAATGCTCGATGGAACTGGGCGGCAACGCGCCGTTCATCGTGTTCGACGATGCCGATCTGGATGCGGCGGTGACCGGGGCGATGGCGTCGAAGTTCCGCAACAACGGGCAGACCTGCGTCTGTTCGAACCGGATCTACGTGCAGGCCGGGGTCTATGATGCCTTTGCCGCCAAGCTTTCGGCGGCGGTGGCGAAAACCCGCGTCGGTGACGGTCTGGGCGCGCCTGTCGATTTCGGGCCGCTGGTGAACGAGAAAGCCGTCGAGAAGGTCGAGCAGCACATTGCCGATGCGCTGGCCAAGGGGGCACAGGTCACCCTGGGCGGCAACCGCCATGCGCTGGGCGGGTCGTTCTTTGAACCCACCATCCTGACGGGCATGACCGAAGACATGCTGGTGTCGACCGAAGAGACCTTTGGCCCTGTGGCCCCGCTGTTCCGGTTCGACACCGAGGACGAGGTGATTGCCAAGGCGAATGACACGATCTTTGGCCTCGCGTCGTATTTCTACGCCCGCGACATCGGCCGGATCACCCGGGTGCAGGAGGCGCTGGAATACGGCATGGTCGGCGTGAACACCGGGCTGATCTCTACCGAAGTCGCCCCGTTCGGCGGCATCAAGCAATCCGGTCTGGGCCGCGAGGGCAGCCATCACGGGATGGAAGATTACCTCGAGATGAAATACATCTGCCTGTCGGTCTGATCGATCTTTTTGACGCGATCCGGCGATGATCTGTCGGCGGCCTTGCAGGGGGCGCATGGCGATGCCGTAAGGTGTTCCCTGTCGCCCATCCTGTTCGGAGCCCCCATGCAAGCCATCTCCAGATTGCCCGACACCAGCACCGTCACCCCGTCGACCGCCGATCTTGATGGCTGGACCGTCACCGAAGGCAGCCCGCGCATGACCACCTGGGTGCTGCACACCGCCGCCGACGGAACGATGATGTCGGGCATCTGGGAATGCACCCCGGGCAGCTATCATGCCACCTATTCCGCCTACGAATATGTCGTGTTGATCAGCGGTGTGATCACCATTACCCCCGATGGCGGCGTGCCCGTCACCGTTCGCGCCGGCGATGCCTTTGTCGTCGAGAAAGAGTTCAGGGGCACCTGGACGATCGTCGAACCGGTGCGCAAACACTTTGACTTCCGCCTCGGCTGACCCAAGCGTTGCAGCGGGTGGGTATTTGTCGCATAACGCGGGCTGACCCGCCCCAACCCCCTAGGCCACCCGTTGATCTTCGAGATCCTGACCGTCTTTGCACTGATCCTGCTGAACGGTGCGCTTGCGATGTCCGAACTGGCCATCGTGTCGTCCCGCCCCGCCCGTCTCAAGGGTCTTGCCGATGCCGGCGACAAGCGCGCCTCGATCGCCATTCGGCTGTCCGAAGACCCGGGCCGGTTCCTGTCGTCGGTGCAGATCGGAATTACGCTGGTCGGTGTGCTGAACGGCGCCATCTCGGGCGCGGCCCTTGGCGGGAGGCTGTCGGTGGCTCTGGTCGGAATGGGCGTCGATCCGGATTGGGCCAGCACGCTTGGCGTCGGGTCGGTCGTCGTCATTCTGACCTATCTGTCGCTGATCATCGGCGAACTGGTGCCCAAACAGATCGCCCTGCGCAATCCCGAAGGCGTGGCGCTGGTCGCGGCCCCGATCATGGCTGTGGTGGCGCAGGTCACCTCGCCGATCATCTGGTTTCTCGACGTGTCGGGCAAAAGCGTGCTTGCCTTGCTTGGGGTCTCCAAGGACACCAACAACCGCGTGACCGAAGAGGAAGTCCGCACCATTCTGGCCGAGGCGCGGTTCGAAGGCGTGATCGAGGACGAGGAGCAAGAGATGCTGACCAGCGTCATGCGCCTGGCCGACCGGTCGGCGCGCGCGCTGATGACGCCGCGCCGCGATGTGGAAACCGTCGATCTGGGCGCCTCGCCCGAAGCGACGCTCGAAGCGATCCGCAAATCGGGCCGCCCCCGCATTCCGGTTCGCAATCCCGAAACCGAAGAGGTGGTCGGTGTCCTCTACCTGACCGATGCTTTCGCCGCCGTCACAACGGGACAGCCGCTCGACGTGGCCCGCGTGATGCGCGAGGTGCCGGTGGTGTCGGACATGGCCGACGCGCTGGATGTGATCGAAATTCTGCGCGCCTCGCCCAACCACATGGCGCTCGTCTATGACGAATACGGCCATTTCGAGGGAATCATCACCACGGGCGATATTCTCGAGGCGATTACCGGCACGTTCCAGGAACACAAGGCCGAGGAACCGGCCATGGTGCAGCGCGAAGATGAAAGCTGGCTGGTCGCGGGCTGGATGCCAGTTGATGAGTTCTGCGAAAAACTGGGCCTTCCCAAGGACATCGCGGGCGATTACGAAACCGTGGCGGGCCTCCTTCTCAACCTGATGCGCCGCCTGCCCGCGCTCGGTGACCATATCAGCGCCGAAGGCTGGCGATTCGAAGTCATCGATCTCGACGACCGCCGCATCGACAAAGTGCTGGTCAGCCGCCTCTGATATCCCATAACAGGCCCGCGATTTTGCATAGCCCCGGCGGATGACGCATCTCTTTCGGCATGGCAACACGCCACCCACCGAAAGGACTCATCATGCTGCCCGCAATGATCGACACCACCCGCAAATTCGCCATCACCGCCGTAACCGCCCTGGCCGTTGCGCTGCCCGCCGCCGTCCCCGCGCAGGCCGGGATCGAGAAGGAAGACTTTCTCAAAGGCGTCGCAGCCGCGCTGATCGTCGGCGCGCTGATCCGCCAGAACGACGGCAAGGGCGGCGAGCCGCGCGTCGTCTACATCGATCCGAAACCCTACCCGCAGCCGCATCCGCAGCCCGGCTACGGCGGCAGCGTCTACCGCACCCCGGCAGCACAGGCCTTCAACAGCTATTCAGCCTCCGAGCGCCGCTTGATCCAGAAACGTCTGGCGGCCTACGGCTACTATCGCGGCGGCATCGACGGCTCGTTCGGCCCCGGCACCTACAACGCCGTCGTGGCCTACGCCCGCGACACCGGCTCGCGCAACCAGATCGCCTCGCGCAACGGTGCGTTCGAATTGTATGACGCCCTGATCTTCTGAGCCGAGAGCACCGCACAAGGCCGACCAACCCCTGCATCCTCTCTGCCCAAGTATCCCACAGGGGGTCCGGGGGACGTGAAGTCCCCCGGCCTCGATGCCGCAGACCATCCCGTCACATGCACCCGCACAAACGAAAAACGGGGACAGCTTGCGCTGTCCCCGTCTCCAGTCCGACCCGGCGGGTCAGACCCAACTTATGCGAGTGCGAGGTTCGTCGCCGACTCGCGGCCGTCACGGCCGGATTCGATGTCGAAGGTCACTGCCTGACCGTCGTTCAGCTGACGGATGCCGGCACGCTCCAGCGCCGAGACGTGCACGAACACGTCACGGTTGCCGTTTGCGGGGGCGATAAAGCCGAAACCCTTGGTTGCGTTAAACCATTTCACGGTGCCATTGGCCATCGTGTCTACTCCTGTTTCGCCACCCACGGAACTGCGGTGGCCCGGCTCAGTTTCAAGAATCGAGGACTGCGCCGTTAGGAAACAGAAGGTCGATGAGAAATCGTCGCCCGAGTGACATAGTCCCAATACCCCCTGATTGCAAGGGCAATGCCGTCCGGCCCGGCGGCTGCCGGCTGCCGGGACCAAGGCCCGGCGCAAGTTTCCGCCAAGGATTGCCCAGCGGCGTGCGTCTCACCTATCGTGATGCTGATGGAAACCGCCGACGATACCCTTGCCCAGGCCGCCGCCGACGGCGATCGCAGCGCTTTTGCAGCGCTGGTCGAGCGGCATTATGGCCGGATCTATGGCCTTGCCTACCGCTTGTGCGGTAGTCGCGCCGATGCGCAAGATCTGGCGCAGGACATTTGCGCGTCGCTGCCCGCCAAACTGCGCGGATGGCGCGGCGAGGCGCGGTTTTCGACGTGGCTCTACCGGGTGGTGATGAATGCCGCCCACGACCAGCGCCGCCGTCAGGCAACCCGATCCAAGGCCGCAAGTGGCTGGGGAGATTGGGAAATCGCCCGGCAGGACGAGATTGCGACCAAAGCCTGCGCCCTCGATTGGCTGACCGAAACCATGACCCGCCTGCCCCCGGAACTGCGCGACACCGTCGCATTGGTGTTGGGAGAAGAACTGACCCAAGCCGAAGCCGCCGCCGTTCTGGGCCTGTCCGAAGGCACCATCGCCTGGCGGATGTCCGACGTGAAGAAACGCCTGCGCGCCATCGCGGCCAAGGAGGCAGAATGACCGACGATTTCAAAGACTTGCGCGATGCCTTGCGCAGCCCGCCCGCCCCGGACCCGGCGGCGCGCGCGAAAGCCGTTGCGCTGGCGATGAAAAATTTCGACGCGCTCCAAGGATCGCCCGCACCTCCGCGTCCCACTCCAGACCGCCCATCCCGGACGGCCCTGAACGGAGTGCGCGCCATGCTCAGAACCCTTACCTCCCGACCCGCCCTCGCCGCGACCACCTCGGTTGCCGCCCTGTGCGTCGGCCTGATCGTCACCCTGCCGATGCTCGATGCCCCGCTTCCCGTCATCCCCGCCGTAAATGTCGCACCCGAACCGGACCGCCTGCTCGGCGAATCAGAGACGACCGGCGCGATGCCTGACGGGCTGGTGCAGGAACGTGCCGAAGCCCCCCAACCCACGGCCGTCGCCCCCTCGACTGCCCCCGCACTCGCACCAGCCCCCGCACCCGCAATGACCAAACGCCAGGCAGTCGCCCCCGCCACCAGGCCGCTGGCCGATGCCGAGGCGCACGCTGTCATCATCAGCAACGGCACGGATGATCCGGCCATGCAGCCCGCCGATATCACCGAAGAGTTCGCCACCGCCGCGCCAAACCCGGTCAGCATCACCGCCGAACAGCCCGTCTCGACCTTTTCCATCGACGTCGACACCGCTTCCTATTCGGTGGTCCGGTCGTCGTTGAACGCAGGCCAACTGCCCGATCCCGCCGCCGTGCGTGTCGAAGAGATGATCAACTATTTCCCCTACGCCTATCCCGCGCCTGAGTCCGCACCCGGCTCTGGGACTGAGGCCTTTCGCGCCACCATCGGCACCATGCCGACGCCGTGGAACCCTGACACCCGTCTGGTCCATATTGCGCTGCAGGGCCGCCTGCCCGCCATTGCGGATCGCCCGCCGCTGAACCTTGTGTTCCTGATCGACACCTCGGGGTCGATGAACGAGCCGAACAAGTTGCCGCTGCTGAAAGCATCGCTGCGCCTGATGCTGGGCCAGTTGCGCCCCGAGGATCAGGTGGCGATTGTCGCCTACGCAGGGTCGGCAGGCACGGTGCTGCCGCCCACCGCCGCCAGCGAACAGGGCGTGATCCTGACCGCGCTGGACGATCTGGCTGCAGGCGGATCGACCGCCGGGGCCGAAGGTCTGGCGCTGGCCTATCAGGTGGCGCAAACCATGGCGGTTGATGGCGAGGTCAGCCGCATCCTGCTGGCCACCGATGGCGATTTCAACGTCGGCGTCAGTGACCCCGAGGGGTTGGAGGCCTATGTCGCCCGCAACCGCGACACCGCCTATCTGTCGGTCATCGGATTTGGCCGGGGCAATCTGGATGATGCGGTGATGCAGTCCCTGGCGCAGAGCGGCAATGGCACGGCCGCCTACATCGACACGCTGAACGAGGCGCAGAAGGTGCTGGTCGATCACCTGACCGGCGCACTGTTCCCCATCGCCAATGATGTGAAAATCCAGATCGAATGGAACCCGGCGCAGGTCGCCGAATACCGGCTGATCGGCTATGAAACCCGGGCGCTGGCGCGCGAGGATTTCAACAATGACCGCATCGACGCCGGGGAAATCGGTGCCGGCCATCAGGTGACCGCGATCTACGAGGTGACAGCACCGGACAGCCCGGCCCTGCGCAACGATCCGCTGCGCTATGGCACCGCTGCGGCCACGACCGGGGGGGATGAACTGGGCTTTCTGCGCCTGCGCAGCAAGGCACCGGGGGCAGACGCCTCGACTCTCACCGAAACGCCGATCCGGGCAACTGCCGCCACCGAGGACGCCCGGTTCGCCGCCGCCATCGCAGGCTTTGGCCAGTTGCTGACCGGGTCGGTCTATCTGAACGACTGGGGGTGGGATCAGGCCATTGCCATGGCCACTGAAAGCCGGGGGGCCGATCCGTTCGGCTATCGCGCCGAAGCGGTAAGCCTGATGCGGTTGGCGCAAAGCCTGTCGGTGCAGTGACATTGCAAAAGGCCCCGGATGATCCGGGGCCTTTCTGTTCGCGGCTCAGACCGTTTCGGCCTGCGTCACGGCCTTGACTTCAATGTCGCTGGCGCGGGCAATCTCGATCCGGCGGGGCTTCAGTGCCTCGGGGGTCTCGCGCACCAGATCAATGTGCAGCATGCCGTGTTCATGCGCCGCACCGGTCACGCGCACATGATCGGCCAGGGCAAACCGGCGCTCGAAGGCCCGGGTCGCGATGCCGCGGTGCAGGTAAGTGCGGTTCTCGGGCTCGGGCGTCTTGCGGGCGGCCACGTGGACGGCACCGTCCTTGACCTCGACGTTGAGTTCGTCGGCCGAAAATCCGGCAACGGCGATCGAGATGCGATAGGCATCCGGCGCGGTTTTCTCGATGTTGTAGGGCGGGTAGGTCGGTTGGGCGACCTCGGTGGTCAGAACCCGATCCATCAGATCGGCGATCCGGTCAAAGCCGACTGTGGCCCGGTAGAGCGGGGCAAAATCCGTATTACGCATGGCATCCTCCTAGAAGCGATGAAGTGCCCTCCCTCATGGGACGGGCGGTCTGGCGCCGCGGGCCCGCATTGGCACCCGCAACATCAGATAGGTAGGAAGGGGGTTTTGCCGCTTCAAGCCCCCCCCCGCCAACTCGGCAGGGCGGGGTGCAGGCTCAGGGAATGTGCGCGTCGGGCCGCACGAACTTGGCCCCGCCGGGCGCGCCACCCGACAGCACCCGCACCCGCGCCACGCCGCCGTGTTTGCCCGGCGCTGTGGTGGCCATCACATCGCGCAACTCGGCCAGCGGTTCTTCCAGCGCGGTGCCAAGCGCCACCGGCCTGCCGTCCACCTCGGCCTTGGCCGACACCACCGACACCACCCGCGCCACCCCGTCGCGGATGGCAAAGATCGGCGCACCAGACGATCCGAAATCGACGGTGCACGACAGCACCAGAATGCCCGGTTGCCGCCCCAGAACGTGACAGACTTCCTGCAGGCTTGGCGCGTCGGCCCGGTCCTGCGCGTAAGACACCACGCCCACCTCGTCACCCTTGACCGGCCGCGCGTCGGTGTCGAACGGCACCACCGACGGCAGTTGGATGGGCTGGTCCAGTTGCAACAGCGCCAGATCATAGGCGACCCGGCCCAGATCGTCGGCCCCGGAAAAGATATAGTCCGGATGTTCGACAGCCCGGTTGACCCCGCGATAGGCAATCGCCCGCCCGTTGCGCCAGCCGGCCAGAAACTGCATGCTGTCAACCTCCAGCCGCGCGCCGGTTTCCTTGTCGAACAGGCAATGCGCCGCGGTCAGCACCTGATCCGGCGCGATCAGCGCCCCGGTGCAGAACCCGCGATCGCCCAGGTTCAGACGGCCCACCGCCTCCCATCCCCGGCTGGCGTCGCCCGTCAGCATCGCCACCAGCGGCGATTCCTGCGCCGCGGCAGGCAGGGCACACAGGGCACAAAGCGCAATCGTGAACAGACGCATCATTTCTCCGGGCTTTGCCGCTGGATAGGGTTCATTTGCGGCAAATCTGCGGCTATTCTGACGACAGAGCAGCGATTTGGCAAAGGCGGCTGCAGATGACGCTGGATCAGATCTTTGCAGCACTGCGGGCCTGTCCGGGCTGGTTCATCTGGACCAGGTCACGCCCGGCGGCATCCCCGGCCATGTGGGCCGGCGCAAGTCGCAAGACGCGGCCATCGTGCCCGGTCTAGGCGCTCCCCTTTCGGTCAACCGCCAACGGGGGCCGTTTCTGCAACGGCTGGCCTGCAGCAACCTGATTGCGGGCAACCGCCGCACCTCGCGCCTGATAAGCGGTTTTTCGCCGCCAAACTCGCCGGACTGTCCCCCCGGGCCGCGCTGGACGATCAGGTGGGCATCGCCCGGATGGCAATCGGGTTGACGGCGCTTGGCCTGAACGCGACCGATGCCCGGCCGGGGCCATGCGGGCCCATGTCGCCCGCAATCAGGCCTGATCCATTGCGCGGGGCTTTGGCCCCCCCGTCGCCCAGTCGAGCAGTTCGACGGTATGCACCACCGGCACCCCGACGCCCGCGCCGATCTGCATCATGCAGCCGATGTTTCCCGCCGCGATGACGTCGGGTCGCGTGGCGGCCAGCGTTTCCACCTTGCGCGCCTTGAGTTGTCCGGAGATCTCGGGCTGCAACAGGTTGTAGGTGCCGGCAGAGCCGCAGCACAGGTGGCTGTCGCGGGGTTCGACCACGGTGAATCCCACCTGTTTCAGCAAATCCTTTGGTGCGGTCTTGATCTGCTGGCCATGCTGCAGGCTGCAGGCGGCGTGATAGGCCACGCGCAGCCCCTTCGGCGCGCCCGGCGGCAAACCCAGCTTGACCAGCACCTCGCTGACATCCCGCGCCAGCCCCGCCACCACCGCCGCATCCGCCGCCAGCGGATCGCCCGCGAACATATGGCCATAATCCTTGACCGTCGTCCCGCAGCCGCTGGTGTTGATCACCACGGCATCGAGGCCACCGGCCCGCTGTTCCGCCATGAAAGCCGCGATGTTGGCCGCGGCCGAGGCATGCGACAGCGCGGTCTTGCCCATGTGATGTGTCAGCGCCCCGCAGCAGCCCGCGCCCCGCGCGACCACCACCTCGCACCCCAACCGGGTCAGCAGCCGGATCGTCGCGTCGTTGATGTCGGTGTTCAGCGCCTTTTGCGCGCAGCCGGTCATCAGCGCCACCCGCATCCGGCGCGCCCCCGTGGCGGCAAAGACCTGCGGATCATCGTTGCGGCTGACCGGCGGAATGACCCGCGGCGCCATCTTCAGCATCGCCCGCAACCGCGGGTCCGGCAACAGAAAGCCAAAGGGCCGCGCCAGTTTGGCCCCCAGCAACGCCAGCCGGAACCGAACCGGATAGGGCAGCACCCGCGCCAGCACCGCCCGCAACAGCCGGTCGGTGAAGGGCCGCCGATAGGTCTGCTCGATATACGCGCGCGCCTGATCGACCAGATGCATGTAATGCACGCCGCTCGGGCAGGTGGTCATGCAGGCAAGGCACGACAGGCAGCGGTCAATGTGCTTGACCGTCTGCGCATCGGCGGGCCGCCCGGTTTCAAGCATCTCCTTGATCAGGTAGATCCGCCCGCGCGGAGAATCCAGTTCGTCCCCCAGAACCTGATAGGTCGGGCAGGTCGCCGTGCAGAACCCGCAATGCACGCAGGCCCGCAAGATCTGGTTGGCCCGCGCCAGTTTCGGATCGGCCAGTTGCGCCTCTGAAAACAATGTCTGCATCAGCCCATCAACCCCGCATTGAAAATGCCGCGCGGATCGAACTGCGCCCGCAACCCGCGACTCAGCGCCGCAACCGCCGCCGCCTCGGGCGGAAAGGCCGGCGCGGTGCCCCGCAGACAGGTGGCATGCCCCCCGACCTGCGCAACCACGCCCCGCACGTCGGCGGCCTCATCGACCAGCAGCCACACCAGCCCGCCGCCCCAGTCCAGCACCACCTCCGGCGCCCACTCGGCCAACCCCGCCACAACGCCATCGGCCCCCGACGGTGTCACCGCACAGCGCCAGATCGCGCCCGGCCTGCCCGCAAAGGGCGCCACGTCGCGCACCTCGCGCCAGCGCGCCGCACTGGCGGCACCCTCGATGACGTCCCACTCACCGCCCAAGGCCGCCCGCAGCGCCTGCACGCGGTAGCCCACAGACCCCACCAACCCCTCGACGCGGATCAAGGTCGCACCCGCACTCACCGCCGCCCCCGACACGTCATAGGGCGACGTCAGCGCCTTCGTCAGCGCGGCCACCCCGCCCCGGCCAACCAGCGTCGCTTCCGCCTCGGGCACAGCCTGCACCCGGAACGCGACCTCGGTCAGCACCCCCAGCACGCCCCAGGACCCCGCCATCAGCTTGACCAGATCATAGCCGGTGACGTTCTTCATCACCCGCCCGCCGTTCCGGATCACATCGCCCCGCCCGTCGACGAACCGCACGCCCAGCAGCGCATCCCGGCACGCCCCCCCCTGCACCCGGCGGGGCCCGCTGGCATTCGCCGCCACCACACCCCCCAGAGTCGACGCCCCCGCGCGCGCCAGCAGCCCGCGAAGGTCCGGCACTTCGAACCCCAGCCGCTGCCCGGCACCAGCAAGCACCGTCTCGACCTCGGCCACCGACGTCCCGGCCCCCGCAACCAGGGTCAGCGCCCCCGGCTCATACAGCGTCACCCCCGCCAGCCCCGAAACTTCCAGCACCGCGCCGGCGCAATCGCCAACGGCGCGCGTCCCGCCCCCGACGATCCGCACCGGACCCTCGGCCCCGCGCACCGCCTCGGCCAGCTCCGCCTCACTCCCCGGCCGCATCGCAATCCCTTTCATTCTGATGAAAATATCCCACGGGGTGATGCGCGAACCGAAAACCTGCAGTGGAGGTTTTTCGCGACGAACGCCCGGCCCGAGGCCGGGCTGCAGGCGGGTGTGCCCCCCCCCGCCGCCGCTCTCAACACCCCCGACGCCCGGCGGACAGCGCCAGCGGAAACACCTTCGCCGGGTTGAGCAGCCACGCCGGGTCGAACACGTCCTTCACCCGCATCTGGGCCTCCATGTCGGCGGCGGTGAACTGCACCGACATCAGGTCGCGCTTTTCGATGCCCACGCCATGCTCGCCTGTCAGACAGCCTCCCACCTCGACGCACAGCTTCAATATCTCTGCCCCCATCGCCTCGCAGCGCTCCAGATCGCCGGGCTTGTTGGCGTCGTACAGGATCAGCGGATGCATGTTGCCGTCGCCTGCGTGAAACACATTGCCGACGTCGAGCCCGAACGCGCGGCTGATCTCGGCAATCCGCCGCAGCACAAAGGGCAGCGACGACACCGGAATCGTGCCGTCCAGACACATGTAATCGTTGATCTGCCCCATCGCCCCGAACGCCGACTTCCGCCCCAGCCAGATGCGCTTGGCCTGCGCCTCGTCCTCCGCCTCGCGGAACTCGACGGGGTTGTGGCGCCGCACGATGGCCCCGATGTGCGCCAGCTGTTCGTCGATCTCGGCCGCCGAGCCTTCGACCTCGACAATCAGCAGCGCCTCGCAGTCGGGGTAGCCGGCATGGGCGAAATCCTCGGTGGCGCGGATGCAGGGCCGGTCCATGAATTCGATCGCCACCGGCAGCATCCCCGCCTTGATGATGTCGGAAACGCAGGCCCCCGCCACCTCGTTGCTGTCAAAACCAATCAGCACCGGCCGCGCCCCTTCGGGCTTGGGCAGGATGCGCAACCACGCTTCGGTCACCACCCCCAACTGCCCTTCGGACCCGCAGATCACGCCCAGAAGGTCGATCCCGCCCGCGTCCATCCAAGGCCCGCCGACCTGCACCACCGTGCCGTCCATCTGCACCAGCGTGACCCCCAACAGATTGTTGGTCGTCACCCCGTATTTCAGACAATGCGCCCCGCCCGAATTCATCGCGATGTTGCCGGCAATCGCACAGGCCAGCTGGCTCGACGGGTCGGGCGCATAGAAAAATCCATCCGCCTCGACGGCGTCGGTGACCGCCAGATTGGTGCGCCCCGCCTGCACCCGGATGAACCGGTTGGCATAGTCGATCTCCAGCACCCCGGCCATCCGTGCCACTCCCAACACCACGCAATCTGCGGTCGGCAGCGCCCCTCCGGCCAGGCTGGTGCCCGACCCGCGCGGCACCACCGGCACCCCGAGCCGATGACAGACCGCCAGCGCCGCTGAGACCTCGGCCGTCGTGCGCGGCAACACCACGGCCAGCGGCGCACAGCGGTAGGCCGACAGCGCGTCACATTCATAGGCCCGCGTTTCGTTCGGGTCCGAGATCACCGCGTCACCGGGCAGCACGGCCCGCAACGCCGCCACGATTGCCGTCTTGGAGTTCAACAGTCGGGCATCTGGGATCGGCATGTCCATGGCGCATCTCCTGTCAGTGGTAATAAAATATAACCAATTTTTCCCATAGGCAAGCCCCCTTTGCCGGGTCTACCCTGCGGGGATGAATTTGCTCGCCCTTCTCGCCACTGGCTTCACCCAGCTTGACACCGCCGCCGTCGCGCTGATTGTCCTGGCATCGGTCATCAGCGGCCTGGTGATCGAACATGCCCCGGCGGCGACCCCTTCGGTGACGCAGTTGATGAAGGCCTACCGGCGCGACTGGATGCGGGTGTTTGTCACCCGCCAGCCGCGCATCTTCGACGCCACCCTGATCGACTCGCTGCGGCAGGGCACGGCCTTTCTGGCCAGCACCTGCCTGATCGCCATTGGCGGCTGCGTGGCGATCATCGGCAATGCACCTACGGTCGAGGGGCTGGCGCAAGAGTTGACCGGCATGGACACCACGCTGTTCCAGATAAAGATGGTGCTGGTGATCGGATTTCTGGCCAACGCGCTGCTGAAATATCTCTGGGCGCACCGGCTGTTCGGCTATTGTTCGATCCTGATGGCCGCCGTGCCGAACGACCCCGCCGACCCCACGGCGTTTCACCGCGCCGCCCAGGCGGCAGAACTGAACATCTCGGCGGCGCGCAGCTTCAACCGTGGCCTGCGCTCGATCTATTTCGCGCTTGGGGCTCTGGGATGGCTCGTCGGTCCCTGGGCGCTGATCGCGGCAACGGTCACCACCGTCGCCGTGCTGATCCGCCGCGAATTCGCCTCGCATTCGCGCCGCGTGCTGATGGACAAGGGCCCGACGTCCGGCTGAGATCCGACCAGATATCGCACGAAGCCATGAGCGATCAGAAAACCTGCACTGGCGGTGTGCCGACTGCAGCAAACGGCGTCACGCCACGCCGCGCCGCCCCTCGCGCAGCCAGGCCCCCACCGCCAGCCCAGCCGCCAGCAACAGATACAGCCAGCCCGGCAACAGCGCCGCCACCCGGATATCCTCGGTCACATAGGCCCCTCGGGGGACCACGCCGATCCAGCCGCGGCCATGGGCCTGCCGTCCTTCCCGCACCTGACGCACATCGGGCGCGCCGTCTTCCAGCCGCAGCACGCCGCCATTCGTCGGCCCGACCACCGGGTCCAGCTTGTCACCGCTGGCGATGGTTTCCTCGAACTCCTTGGGGGCCGACGGGCCGACCGCCACCACCCGCACCAGATCGCCCTGCGTCAGCCGATAAAGCCCCAGCAGCGGTGCCTGCCATTCGGTCTGATAACGTCCGGGGCCGACCTCGGGCAGCGGCACCACAGCCTGCGCGCCGTCCGGCCCGGTGATGGTCAGATCGCCCGGCGGGTCGTCGGCAATCGACCGGCGGGTGATGGTCAGACCCTGCCCGTTCGCCACCGCCGTCAGCGTCTCTTCCTCCAGTTCCGGCTCTTTCAGCATCCAGTGCGCCAGCCGCCGCAGCAGTTCCAGTTGCGGCCCGCCGCCCTCGTAGCCGCGCCCCCACAGCCACATATGATCCGAGGCGAGCACCGCGACCCGCCCCTCCTCGACCCGGTTCAGCACCAGCAGCGGCCGGTCGCCCGGCCCCGACATCACCACCTGCCCGGCCAGCGGCGTCACCTCGATCAGCCGGTGCCAGCGGCCCCAGCCACCTTCGGGCGCCAACTCTTCAAGCCCCTCGGTCACCGGATGCTTGCGCCCCAGATCGGTCAGTGCCGGTTTGAACCCCTCCTCGATCACCTGCGCGGTCGGCGCCACTGGCAGAATTTCGGACAGCGGCGTGCGCCAAAGGCTGTCGACCGCGCCATACTCCGGCCCCGAAGCCAGCAGAATGGTGCCGCCGGCTTTGACGTAGCTGACGACATTGTCGATATAGCTCATCGGCAAGATACCCCGCATCCGGTAGCGGTCAAAGATGATCAGGTCGAATTCGTTGATCTTCTCGACGAACAACTCGCGCGTCGGAAAGGCGATGAGGCTCAGTTCATCAACCGGAATCCCGTCCTGCTTTTCCGGCGGGCGCAGAATGGTGAAATGCACCAGATCGACGCTGGCATCGGATTTCAGCAGGTTGCGCCAGACCCGCTCTCCTGCATGCGGCTCGCCACTGACCAACAGCACCCGCAGCCGGTCGCGCACGCCGTTGATCTGCACGACGGCGGCGTTGTTGCGGTCGGTCAGTTCGCCCTCGGCCGCGGCGACCGAAAATTGCAGCACGTTCATTCCGCCATGCGGCAGGGTGACGGGCAGTTCCAGATCCTCGCCCACCGGCACCGTAAAGGTCACAGGCTCACCCGCGTCGACCGTGATGGTCAGTTCCGCAGACCCCTCCAGCCCCGCGGGCACCGGGCCCTGATCCTCGATCTTCAACGTCAGCATCACCTCTTCGCCCAGAATGGCAAAGGCGGGCGCGTCGGTGATGATCAGCCTGCGGTCCCAGTCATCGCGCGTGCCGGTCAGCAGCACCTGCAACGGCGCGGGCAACGACGGCGCAAGCCCCAGATCATGCACCTGCCCGTCGGTGATCACGATGGCCCCCGCCACCCGGGCACGGGGTTCTTCGGCCAAAGCCTCGGCCAGCGCCGTCATCGCCAGCGATCCGGCATTGTCGGCGGCATCGGTGAATTCGATCACCCGCAGTTCGGTGGACTCCAGCGCGGCGACCTCGGCCGTCACCGATGCCACCGCCGCGTCGATCTGCGCCGGGCGGTCGCCCAATTGCTGGCTCGCCGACCGATCCACCACCAGCAGAACGATATCGGCCTGCGGCGCGCGGTTTTCCTCTTGCAAGGCAGGGTTCGACAGCGCCAGCACCAGCACCACCGCCGCCAGCGCCCGCAGCGACCAGCCGATCAGCCCGCGCCAGACCGCCACCGCCAGCAGCACCACAGCAAAGGCCGCCAGTCCCCAGATCGCCGGCCACGGCAACAGGGGCGCAAAGACCAGGGTTTGCGTCATTGTCCCAGCCTTTCCAGCAGCGCAGGCACATGCACCTGATCGGATTTGTAGTTGCCCGTCAGCACATGCATGATCAGGTTGATGCCGAACCGCACCGCCATCTCGCGCTGCCTCTCGCCCGCATAGCCCCGCCCGATGGGGTAAAGCGCTATTCCCGCCTCATCCACCGCCCAGGCCGAGGCCCAGTCGTTGCCGCCGATCACCACCGGCGTCACCCCGTCGTTCAGGTTGCGAAACGGCATCCCGTCGGCCATCTCGGCGTCGGGGGGCGACGCTTCGACCCACAGGCTGGGTGCGGTATAGCGGCCCGGAAAATCCTGCAGCAGATAGAAGGTCCGCGTCAGCACATGGTCTTGCGGAATCGGCTCCAGCGGCGGCACGTCCAGCCCCGCCGCCAGCCGCTGCAGCGCCTGCGCCTCGGGGGTCGACCCGCCGACGCCCGACACATCGCCATCGCGGGTGTCGAACAGGATCATGCCGCCAGTGCGCAAAAACCGGTTCAGCTTGGTATAGGCGGCGGTCGATGGCAGCGGCTGCGTCGCCGTCACCGGCCAGTAAAGGAACGGATAGAAGGCCAGATCGTCGGTTTCGATGTCGACGCCCAGCGGGTCTGCGGGCTCGACGCTCGTCCGCTCCCACAGCCGGTAGCCAAGGCCGCGCAGCCCCGCCTCGGACAGACCGTCGACACCGCCATCACCGGTCAAGACATAGCCAAGCACCACCGCCCCGGTCGCCGCCTGCGCCTTGACGTCGTCCTGCGCGCGGGCCTCGACCGGAAGCAGGACGGCAAGGCCCAGAACCGCCACCCGGCCAAAGGCCCCCAACCGCCCCGACACCCACAGCGCCGCCAGAATATCGACCATCAGCAACCCCAAAGCCCCTGCCAGAAACGCGCCCTTCAGCGCCTGTTCGGGCGCGTCCTCCAGCCCCTCGATCACCACGCTTGCCGGCCAGACCGCCGCGTTCAGCACAGTTTCGGGCCCCATCGCGTTCAACGCCACCCGCCGGTCCGCCCCGGCATATAGCCCCGGCGGCAGCCCCGCGCCCGGCCCGGCCGTCAACGCGTCGGCCAGCACCTCGCCCGCGACACCCGACACGGCGCCAGCCTCGGATGCCAGGCCGTAGGCATCAAGAATGACCTCGGGCACCCAGACCTGCCCGGCCAGATCTTCGGCGGTCGGGGCAGAGGGCCGCGTCGACACGGCCATCCGTTCAAGCATCTGCACGAACAGGCCCGACAGCGGCAGCGTGGACCATTCGGCATTTGCGGTGACATGCACCAGCACCACCTGCCCCTGCCCCACTTCTTTGCGCGTCACCAGCGGCGTGCCATCGGCCAGCGCTGCGATGGTGCGTGCCGACAGTTCGGGGTCGGGCTGCGCCAGCACCTGTTCGGTCACCACCACATCGGCGGGCACCTCCAGCCCGTGGAACGGGCTGTCCTCGGCGAAGGGCGCCAGCCCCTTCGGCTCTCCCCAACTCATCGTGCCGCCCACCGACCGCCCGCCTTCGCGCAGACGCACCGGCATCAGCGGGTCTTCCGACAGGCGACCAAGATCGCTGGCGGCCAGTTGCGGCCCTGCAAAACGCAACAGCAGCCCGCCTTTATCCAGCCAATCCATCACCGCGTCTGTGTCGGCCTGCGACAGCCGGGCCACATCGGCCAGAATCACGACATCGGGGCTGGCCAGCAGCACATCGGTCAACTCGCCCTCGATCAGCTCTGCCACCGGCTCCAGCGCCTGGCGCAGATAGTGGGTGGGCGCCAGCAGTTGCAGTTCCTCGCGGTCTTTGCCGCCGATGATCGCCACCTTGCGGCGCTTCAGGCTGTCGTCGGCCAGACTGACCGCCCCGGCCGACCGCTGGCCCAGAATTTCGAACCGGGTGATGCGGTTGCGCAATTCGGGCGGCAGGCTCAGCGCCGCTTCGCCCCGCGCCGCGCCCGCCGCGAACGCAACTGTCACCCGCGCAAGTTCACGGTCGATGCCCGCCGGGTCCGGCCCGCGCGCCGACACCTCGACCTCGATCGCGTCGCCTGCCGGCAGCCGGCTGGCCGCCACCTGCACCGCCCCGGAGTCGAACCGCGCCGGGTGCAGACCCAGCACGACGCGCGGCGAGGCGAACACCGTCATCTGCCCCCGCGCCTGCATCACCGCGACCAGGTCGGCGCGGCCCGGATGATCCATGCCATCCGCCAGCCAGTAGGTCTGGAAATCGCCATCCGGCAGCATCCCCGCCCAGCCTTCGGCATCGGGCAGCCAGGCCTGCGGCGTCATCGCCGCCAGCCGGCCGGCCCAGGCATCGGCGGCCTGAAACGCCACCGGTTGCGGTGCATCGGTCAGCCGGATCACCGCCACCGACCGCCCCGCACGCCCGGCCTCGTCGACCAGCGCCCCCGCCCGTTCCAGCCGCTGGGGCCAGTCGCGCGCCTCGGCCCATCCGCCATCCAGCACCACCAGCAGCGGCGCGTCCGACACCGCCCCCACCGGCTTGGGGTTCAGAATCGGCCCGGCAAAGGCGACGATCGCCGCCGCAATCGCCAGCATCCGCAGCGCCAGCAGCCACCACGGGGTCTTGTCGGCCTCGCGCTCGTCATCCGTCAGGCCCAGCAGCAGCGCCACCCCCGGAAACCGCCGCCGGATCGGCGCGGGCGGAATGGCGCGCAACAACAGCCACAGGATCGGCAGGGCGACCAGCCCCAGCAGCAACCACGGCGCGGTAAAGGCCAACGGCCCGAGCATCATCATCGCCCGCCCTCCAACGCACGGTAAGCCCACAGCAGGGCGCTTTGCGCCGACGACCCGGTGTGATGCGCCGTGTAATGCCACCCGACAGCCCGGGCAAGGTCGGTCAGCCGGTCCTTGCGCTCGGCCAGCCGGGCCAGATAGCGGCTGCGCAGATCGCCCGCCCGCTGTGTCTCGTGCCGCATCGACCCGCCCATGGATTCAAAGATCGTGCGGCCGTCGAATGGAAATTCTTCTTCCGCCGGGTCCAGAACCTGCATCAGAACGCCGCGTACGCCGCGATCGGAGGCATAGGCCAGCGCATCTTCCACCCCGGCGATATCCCCCAGAAAGTCTGACAGAAACACCGCGCGGCCGTGGGCCACCATGCCCTGCACCTGCGGCACGCCATATTCCTCGGGGCTTTCCGACCCCAGCAGTTCGGCCAGCCGCACCATCTGCACCCGCCCGGCGCGCGGCACCGACCCGGCCAGCCCCACCCTTTCGCCGCCGCGCAGCAGCAGCACCGCCAGCGCCAGCGCCAGCAATCGTGCCCGGTCGGATTTCGGCGCGCGGGACCGATCCCCGGAAAACGCCATCGACCGCCCGGGATCAACCCACAGCGTCACCGATTGCGCCGCCTGCCATTCGCGTTCCCGCACGAAATGCGCGTCCGACCGGGCCGACCTGCGCCAGTCGACCATCCGCAGGGAATCGCCCTGATGGGCAGGGCGGTATTGCCAGAACTCGTCGCCCAGACCTGCCCTGCGCCGGCCGTGTTCTCCCAGCATCACCGTGGCCGACAAATGCTCGGCCTCGGCCAGCAGGGCCGGCAGCGATTGGCCAAGAACCTCGGCCCTTGCGCGCAGATCGGGGGCGAGGCTCACGCAGCCGCCTCAAGCCGCAGCGTGCGGGTCACCACCCGGTCGATGATGCCACCCAGGGTCTCGCCCCGCGCCCGCGCTGCGAACGACAGCGCCATGCGGTGCGTCAGCACGGCGCGCGCAAGGGCCGCCACGTCCGACAGCCCCGGCACCAGCCGCCCGTCCAAAAGCGCCCGCGCCCGCACCGTCAGCATCAACGCCTGCGCCGCCCGAGGCCCCGGACCCCAGGACAACAGCCCCTCCAGATCGCGGCCCTCGGCCTCGCCCGGGCGGCACGACCGCACCAGATCCAGAATGGCCTCCACCACCTGTTCGCCCACCGGCATCCGCCGCAGCACCGCCTGTGCCGCAATCAACTCGGCCGCCGTGAACACCGGCTCGGCCTTCGCCTCGACAGCGCCCGTGGTGGCCAGCAGAATGTCACGCTCGGTCGCCCGCGTCGGGTATTCGACATCGACCTGCACCAGGAACCGGTCAAGCTGCGCCTCCGGCAGCGGATAGGTGCCCTCTTGCTCGATCGGGTTCTGCGTCGCCAGCACGTGGAACGGGCGGCCCAGCGGGCGGTGTTGCCCGGCGATGGTCACCTCGCGTTCCTGCATCGCCTGCAACAGCGCCGACTGGGTGCGCGGCGAGGCGCGGTTGATCTCGTCGGCCATCAGCAACTGGCAGAACACCGGCCCCTCGATGAACCGGAACGCGCGGCCGCCACTGGCGTCGCTGTCCAGCACTTCGGATCCCAGAATATCGGCGGGCATCAGATCGGGGGTGAACTGGATGCGGTTCGCCTTCAGCCCCATCACCGTGCCCAGCGTATCGACCAGCAGCGTCTTGCCCAACCCCGGCAGGCCCACCAGCAGCGCATGACCGCCGCACAGCATCGACGCCAGCACCAGGTCGACAACCTTGTCCTGCCCGATGAATCGCCGGTTGATCTGCTCTTTCGCGACCGCCAGACGCGCCCCCAGGGCTTCGATGTCGGTCACCAGGGTCGTGGGATCAGTCATGACAATGCTCCGGCTGTGGCTATATGCTTCATTAGAGACAATGATGGGGCCGCGCACAAATGGCAAAAGCCCGGATCGGACAAATGATCGTGAAACCTTCGACAGACAGCCTGATCGCCGCCGTCGACGGCGAAACGGCGGGCAGCAAGAAGCGCGGCCCGCCGCCTGTGCACCTGTGGAACCCCGCGTTCTGCGGCGACATCGACATGCGCGTTGCCCGTGACGGGACGTGGTTCTATCAGGGCACCCCCATCGGCCGCGCGCCGATGGTCAAGCTGTTCGCCTCGATCCTCAAGCGCGAGGGCGACGCCTATTTTCTGGTGACCCCTGCCGAAAAGGTCGGGATCACCGTCGATGACCTGCCGTTGCTGGCAGTGGATGTCGACATCGCGGGCGAAGGGCAGGCGCAGACTTTGACCTTTACCACCCGGACCGAGGATCAGGTCACGGCCGGCGCCGACCACGAAATCGTCGTCACCCGCGACCCCGGAACCGGCGAGCCTGCGCCCAGCATCCATGTCCGCCGGGGTCTGTGGGCCCGCATCGACCGCAAGACCTTCTACCGGATGATCGAGGCGGCCACCCACGAGACCATTGACGGCACCCATTGGTTCGGCCTTTGGTCCGGGGGGCGGTTTTTCGCCGTCATCCCCTCTGCAGAATTGCCCTGATGCCCCGATATGCCGCCAATCTGACCATGCTGTTCACCGAAGTGCCGATGCTCGACCGTCCCGGTCTGGCAGCGCAGGCCGGTTTTGACGGTGTGGAAATCCTGTTTCCCTATGACCATCCGGTGCGCGACTGGCAGGCCGCACTGGCGGGGCTGCCGGTGGCGCTGATCAACACCCAGCCGGGCGATTGGGCGGCGGGGGATCGGGGTCAGACGGCGGTGCCGGGCGAAGAGGCGCGATTCCGCGACAGCTTTTTGCGCGGCGCGGACCTTGCGGCGCGGCTGGGCGCGGCGCGGCTGCATGTGATGGCCGGGGTGGCGCGCGGCCCGCAGGCCGAGCAGACGTATGCCGAAAACCTTGCCTGGGGGCTGGAGCAGGCCCCCGACCAGCATCTGTGCATCGAACCGCTGAACACCGAAGACATGCCGGGCTATTTTCTGAACGACTTCGATCAGGCGGCCCGCATCCTGACCGATCTGGCCAATCCGCGCATCGGGCTGCAGTTCGACCTGTGGCATGCCGCCCGCATCCATGGCGATGCGACGGCGGTCTGGCACCGGCTGCGGTCCCACATCTGCCATGTGCAGATCGCAGGCTTTCCCGCCCGCGCCGAACCGGGGGGCGGCGGGTTTGACCTGACGGCGATGTGCAGCGATCTGGACGCCGCCGGATACGACGGCTGGGTCGCCGCCGAATACCGCCCGACCCGCGCCACGGTGCATGGTCTGGGATGGCTCGCGGCGCTCAAGGCGCGGGCGCGGCTGATGGGCGCCTGATCTCTTCGGGCCGGCGTCGATTCACGCGCCTTGTCCATTCGCCGCCTTGCCGGGACCGCGACATCGGCTAGTATGCCGCCAGCCCAAACCAAGGATGCCGTCATGCCCGTGCCCGCCCCCGAGATTGAGACCGTCACCCGCTGGAAAGTGGCCTGTGACGGTGGCGAAGGCGCGTTGGGACATCCCCGGGTCTGGCTGACGATTCCCGACGAGACGGGCTTTGTCGAATGCGGTTATTGCGACAAACGCTTTGTAATCGACCGGGCGCATGCCCACGACGATCATTAGGGCAGGATGCGTCGCTGGCTGATTGCGGTGACCGGCGCGGTCATCGCGGTGCCGGTTCTGTGGTTTCTGGCGGGGCTGATCGGGGGGCGGCTGGCGTCGGGTCCGGACTGGCCGCAGCAGGGCCTGACGATCGGGCTGATGCGCGGGCCGATCCACGATGACGTCGTGCTGCCGCTCGACACCGACACCTGCGCCGATTTCGCCTTTGCCGAACGCGACAAGGGCCTGCCGGTGTCGCACCCGGCGGCAGAGTGGGTGCTGGTCGGCTGGGGATCACGCGCGTTCTACACCCGCACCGGCACCTTGGCCGATGTCGACCCGTCGACCCTCTGGCAGGCGGCAACCGGCGACGCGGCCGTTCTGCGCATCGACGTACCGGGCGCGCTGGCTGAACCGGCCGTGATCAGGGCCCGCGCCACACCAGGCCTGCCACCAGCCCGATCACCGCCCCGACCGGCACCCGGAAAAACGCGACCCCCATGTCGTAACCGCCCCGCGATGCCGGCCAACGATGATCGACGCCAAGGCGAACCCGATCACCCCCGCCAGCAGCCCCGCACCGAAAATCCGGCCCGTCCCCACGTCAGCCTGCGCATTCCCAGCCCCCGGCCTCTGGCCACAGTCGCCCCGTCATGGCATGACTGTCGCAAACCGGAGGGCGGATCATGACATTTGGCAAGGGCCACCACCTGCACCTGATCGACGGCTCTGCCTTCATCTTTCGCGCCTACCATGCCCTGCCGCCGCTGACGCGCAAATCCGATGGCCTGCCGGTGGGCGCAGTGGCCGGGTTCTGCAACCTGATCTGGGGAGAGCTGACCTCGTCCAAGGGCAAGGCCGCTGCCACCCATATTGCCGTGATCTTTGACCATTCGGCAAAAACCTTTCGCAACGACCTGTTCCCCGCCTACAAGGCCAATCGCCCGCCCCTGCCCGAGGACCTGCGGCCCCAGTTTCCGCTGACCCGCGAGGCGACCCGCGCCTTCAACATCGCCTGCATCGAGGTGCCCGGGTATGAGGCCGACGACATCATCGCGACGCTGGCCGCACAGGCGCAGGCGGCGGGGGGCAGCGCCACCATCATCAGTTCCGACAAGGACCTGATGCAATTGGTCGGCCCCGGTGTCGGCATGTATGATCCGATGAAAAATCAGGCCATCGGCGCCGATCAGGTGTTCGAGAAATTCGGCGTCGCCCCCGACCGGGTGGTGGATGTGCAGTCGCTGTGCGGCGATTCGGTCGACAACGTGCCCGGCGCCCCCGGCATCGGCATCAAGACCGCCGCGCTGCTGATCCAGGAATACGGCGATCTCGACACGCTGCTGGCCCGCGCCGACGAGATCAGGCAGCCCAAACGCCGCGAGGCGCTGACCGGCTTCGCCGATCAGATCCGCCTGTCGCGCGATCTGGTGACGCTGAAGCGCGACATGACGCTTGACGTGACACTCGACCAGCTTGAGGTGCGTCTGCCAGAGTCCGGGCCCCTGTTGGCGTTTTTGGCCGAGATGGAGTTTCGCACCCTGTCCAAGCGCGTGGCCGATGCGCTGAAGGTCACGGCCCCGCTGATCGACGACACCGGGGGCTACGAGGTGACCGGCGCGCATGACGCCGCCCCCGATGCGGCCGACCGGCTGCCCTTCGATCACGCCGCCTATGCCTGCATCCGCGATGCGGCCACCCTGCATCAGTGGGTCGCCGCGATCCGCGAGCGTGGCTATGTCGCCATCGACACCGAAACCACCGCGCTGGACGAGATGCGGGCCGATCTGGTCGGCATCTCGATCTGTGTCGAGCCGGGCCGCGCCGCCTATGTTCCGCTTGGCCACCGGCAGGGCGGGGGCGATCTGTTCGGGTCATCTGCGCTGACCGAAGGCCAGATGCCGGCAGAGCAGGCGCTGGCGATCCTGCAGCCGGTTCTTGAAGATCCGGCCGTGCTGAAAATCGGCCAGAACATGAAATACGACGCCAAGATCTTTGCCCTGCGCGGGGTGACCGTGGCCCCGATCGACGACACCATGCTGATGTCCTATGCCATGCATGCGGGCCTGAACGCCCACGGCATGGATGCGCTGTGCGAACAATACCTTGGCCACCATCCGATTCCGATCAAGCAGTTGATCGGCTCGGGCAAGACGCAGGTGACCTTCGACCGCGTCGCCATTGACGACGCGGTGAAATACGCGGCCGAAGACGCCGACGTGACCCTGCGCCTGTGGCAGTTGTTCAAGCCGCAACTGCACCGGGCCCGCGTCACCACCGTTTATGAAACGCTGGAGCGCCCGCTGGTTTCCGTGCTTGCGCAGATGGAGATGACGGGCATCCAGGTGGACCGCGATACGCTGTCGCGGATGTCCAACGCCTTTGCGCAAAAGATGGCGGGGCTCGAGGCCGAGATTCACGACCTTGCCGGGGGGCCGTTCAACGTCGGCTCGCCCAAGCAGCTGGGCGAGATCCTGTTCGACAAGATGGGTCTGCCGGGGGGCGAAAAGGGCAAGACCGGGGCCTATGCCACTGGCGCGGACGTGCTGGAGGATCTGGCGACCGAGCATGTGCTGCCGGGCCGTGTTCTGGACTGGCGGCAGCTGTCAAAGCTGAAATCCACCTACACCGACGCTCTGCAGGATCACATCAACCCCGATACCGGGCGGGTCCACACCTCGTATTCCATATCCGGCGCGGTCACCGGGCGGCTCGCCTCGACCGACCCCAACCTGCAGAACATCCCCGTTCGGTCCGAAGAAGGCCGCCGCATCCGCGAGGCCTTTGTGGCGCCAGCGGGCAAGCTGCTGGTCAGTCTGGACTATTCGCAGATCGAACTGCGCATCCTGGCGCATATCGCCGACATTCCGGCACTGCGACAGTCGTTCAAGGACGGCCACGACATTCACGCGATCACCGCATCCGAGATGTTCAACGTGCCGCTGGACCAGATGACGTCCGACATCCGCCGTCAGGCCAAGGCCATCAACTTTGGCGTCATCTACGGCATTTCCGGCTTTGGTCTGGCGCGCAACCTGCGCATCCCGCGCGCCGAGGCACAGGGTTTCATCGACCGGTATTTCGAACGGTTTCCGGGCATCAAGGGCTATATGGCGCAGACCATCGCCTTTGCGCAGGCCAACGGCTATGTGCAGACGCTGTTCGGCCGCAAGATCCACACGCCCGAGATCAACGCCCGCGGCCCCGGTCAGGGCTTTGCCAAGCGCGCCGCCATCAACGCCCCGATCCAGGGGACAGCCGCCGACGTGATCCGCCGCGCCATGATCCGGATGCCGCGGGCCATCGCGCACCTGCCGGCCAAGATGCTGTTGCAGGTCCATGACGAATTGCTGTTCGAGGTCGATGCAGAGGCCGCCGATGCGCTGATCGCCGTCGCGAAGGACATCATGGAGGGGGCGGCCCACCCCGCCGTGCACCTGACTGTGCCGCTGACGGTCGAAGCCGGACGCGGCGTCAACTGGGCGGCGGCGCATTGATGTTCGAAAAGGCCAGCGGCATGCCCGGCAGCGACGGGGAACAGGCGGTGGTCGGCGCGTCGACCTCGGGCTGGATCGACGCCGTCCGCCGCAGCCTTGACGCGCAGTTTTTCGTGCAGCGCTTTACCCCGCGCCGCGCGGGCGGGACCTGGTCGCAAAAGAACAGCCAGCCTGTCGAACGCCTGATCGCCGGGGGGCTTTTGCAGCCGCCCCGGCTGGCCCATGTTCTGGCCGCGCAAGCCTATGGCCGCTGGGACACCGCCTGTGCCGGACCGGCACTGATGCAGATGGGAGTTCCTCAACGATGTTGACGCCCAGATAGCCCCGCCCGATCTGCTGCAGGGCCTGACGCAGGCAGGTGCCATGCCGGGGTGGGCGGCGTATCCCAAATCGGTCCGCCGCGGCACGCTGGAATGGATCAAGACCGCCAGAACAGAGACGTCCCGCGCCGCCCGCATCGCCGATATGGTGGACAGCGCCGCCGACCGACGCCGCCCCAGGCCGTATCGCAAACAGGCCCAAGCCGCGTCGACCCGCACCAGACAGCAGGTGTAGCTGGCTGACCGCACATGCACATAGGCCACCCGCGGGTCTGCCAGTCGCAGGGCTGCCTCGTGCGGAATGCCCGGTGTCGGCACCAGCGCGCCAGAGCCATAGACGATCCGGTCATCCGGCCCGTAACCGCGCAGGATATACTGCGAGGACCCCGGGATTTCCGGCATCTCTGCCCCACCACCCGCCTCGCAAGGATCGGCACAGAGGAAGATCGCGCCAAGTTCGGCATAGGGTTGCGGTGCGGGAAACCGACGATGCGCCAGCGTCAGCATGGCGGCCCCTGCGGGAATGATCTTCAGACAGTGTCGGCACGGCGTGCCTGCGCCAACCGACACGCCACGCTCTGGCGTCTGGCCATTGGCATCGGGACCGCCCGCCTGGCAGGCGCGGGCCACGATGGTGGGAATCGGGGTGAATGTCAGGCTCATGTCGGGGCTCCTTTGATGCCCCTTCATGCCGCAGGCCCTCCCCTGCCGCGACCCGGACCTTGCGGTTTCGCGCGTCAGGCCGGGTCGATCAACCGCCCCAGAACCCGCCCGCCGAAGACATGCAGATGGTAATGCGGCACCTCCTGCATGCCGAAAGCCCCGGCATTGGTGATGCAGCGATACCCCTGCGGTCCCGCCATCGCACAGACCTCGGCGGCGGTGCGGTGGAAATCGACCAGTTCTTCGGCGCTGGCAAGGGCTCCGAAGTCGCCGAACGTGACGTAAGCCGCCTTCGGGATCACCAGCACATGAAACGGCGCGTGCGGGCGGATGTCGTGAAAGGCCAGCGTGTGTGGCGTTTCCAGCACGGTGTTGTTGGGAATTTCACCGCGCAGGATGCGGGCAAAGATGTTGGTCGGGTCATAGACATGAGGCATCGGTCAATCCACGAATAGGTCAATCCACAAACAGATATTCGGTCGCGCAGATCTCGCGCGCCTGTTCAACCGGAATATCAAGAAACTCGGCCAGTGGCACGGTGTTTTCATCAATTGACGCCGCCTGCCGCAACCGGTGAAACCCGCTGAACCCGGCATCGCGCAGCCGGTCGGATTCGAACTTCACGTCATAGCGGATGGTCGGCAGCAGCCGGTCCAGCGTTTCCTGCGGCGTCCGCTCACCCGCCAGCCCGACCCGGCGGGCATGCCCGACCAGATAGGCATCCGAGAACAGGCAATCGACCTCGAGCACCCGCACCTTGGCCTTGTCGCGGTAGAAATCCTGCATCAGATCGACGTTTGCCGGATCGATGCAGACGATCAGCTTGTCGGTCTGCCAATAGTCGAACAGCATCCGCATCAGCGCCCGCCGGTGACGCGTGCGCTTTTCCAGCGTGGTCTGGATGCCGCCCAGATCTGGCAGCGGCGTGTCGGCCTCGTTGAACACATAATCCACCGCCGCCATGTTGGTGACCTGCCGCATCCGTTCGACCAGACGCTTGGCCACATGCCATTTCTTGCACGTCACCATCAGCAGGGTGCGCTCGCGGCCCAGACTGCTTTCGGTTTCCCAGAACCGCGGCGCGAACCGCCGCCCGATCCGGCCGCGCCCGGTCAGAAACGCAAACAGGCTCCGCCCCTCGTTCGAGATGCCGAATCGCACCCCGGTCGCGGCATAAAGCTGGCCAAGCCGGTCCTTCAACGCAGGGGCGTCCGGGCTGATCTTGCGGGCAAACAGGTAATCCTGGCTCAGCAGCAGATCGTAATGGTCGTCGTAAAAGTTCACCGGCATGCCATAATCGGTGAACATCAGGAAGGTCAGCGTCCGCGTCCTGATCTCGTGCTCGGGCACCAGATGCCGCACGATGGTCTGAAAGAACGTCTCGTCGGGAATCCATGTGGTGCGGAAGAACCGCATCACGTCGCGCCGGGTGCGGCAGAATTCCAGCACCCACTCCACCGTGCGCCGCCGCAGACACCACCACTGGCTGCCGATCTGCATCTGGATGTCGGCGGGCACCTTGCGCGACAGACCCAGCCGCCTCTGCCATTGCATCGACTGATAGAACAGCCATTTCTGCCTGCGCTCGTTGAACCAGTGCCGATAGATCAACCGCTCGGCCTTGATGCCGGTCTTGATCCAGTCACTGCGGAAAAAGTCGACGCTTTCGATGTGGTCGACCTCGTGGCTGTCAAGATAGCTGTGGGCATATTCCGCCGTCTTGGTCGGCATGCAGTCGCCCGACAGCATGTAGAAATGCGTGGCGCGCGGAAAGGCTTGCACCGCGGCGCGCACGGCCTGCAACGTCGCCTCGACAAGGCTCCATTCCCCCCACCCGCATTTCAGACGTCTGTGCGCAAACACCACCGCAGGGTTGGTCGCCAGCGCCGCCTGGATATTGTCAAAATCCTCGCGCGGCGCCCTGGCGTCAAAGTGGATGGCAATGAAATCGCCGGCCGCCGTCAGACGCTGCGCCTGCGCGATCACGCCCGCAGGGTCCTTGTGACACAACAAGATGTAGGCAATTCTGGCCATTCTGGAAACGCTGCCGCCGCTGATCCCTTACAGTTTCCCTAAATAGCTTTATCGGACATTGAAAAGACAGCATTTGTTTGCTTTTTTGTGCGGCGATACCAAGCGCAGACGCCGCGGCGCGGACCATGAGGGAAGGATTGGCAGAATGGGGTTTCCGGGCACCTGGATGACAGAGAGCGAAAGCGTGGTTTACCGCGTCGTGCCGAAATGCGCCTGCTCGACAATCGGCCAGATCATGTTCTATTCCGATCACGGGGTGTTCTTTGACGGCGACATCCACGATGCCACCGGCGGCATGCACAAATGGGCGATCGAGGCCAGCCAGCCCCTGATCGAGCGCAATGTCAAAGCGCACAAATCCTATGCGTTCACCTGCGTCCGCAACCCCTATACCCGCATCCTGTCGTCCTATTTCGACAAGATCTGCGGCATCCAGCGCAACGGCAAGCGCTATCGCGGCAACCTCGTGCCACTGCTTACCCAGAAATACGGCGTCGATGTCGGCGGCGAGGATGGTATGGCCGAGTTCGACCAGATCGCCAGCTTCCGCCGCTTCCTGCTGTTCGCCCGCGACACGATCCGCTGGAAGAAACCGATGGAGCCCGATATCCACTGGTCTGCAATGGCCGGGCATATCTCGACCTTCATCGTCAACGGCGGCCGCTACAACCACATCTTCTTCACCGAGAAATTCGACGAGGGCATGGGCCTCGTGCTCAGCCGGATGAAGCCGAAACACAAAGTCGACCTCGGAAAGATCCCCCGCTTCAACGAAAGCGAAGGCCACGGCCCCAAGCGCCTCCACCCGGTCGAAGATTACTTCGACGACCTGTCGCGCCATCTGATGTGGGAAATCTACAAGCGCGATTTTCAGCTGTTCAAATACGATTTCGACAATCCAGCCAACAAGATGCCCACCGCCGAGGTCGATCTTGATGAGGTGCACGCCAAACTGGGCGAGTGAGCCGCAACATCGCCCCCATCCTCTCTGCCCAAATATCCCACGGGGGTCCGGGGGTGTGAAACCCCCGGCTGCCGGCATCGCAGACTACCTGCGGTCTTTCGCCGCCAGCCGCCGCTCGACCCGGCGCAGCGCCAGGCTCAGCCCGATGGTCATTGTCAGATACAACAATGCCACGAGGTTGTAGGTCTCGAAATAACGGAAATTGCCGGCGGCCGTTACCTTGCCCAGTTGGGTGATATCGGTGACACCCAGCACCGACACCAACGAGCTGTCCTTCACCATCGCCACAAAGTCATTGCCCAACGGCGGCAGCACCAGCCGGAACGCCTGCGGAAACGCGATGTGTCGAAACCGTTGCCAGCCCGTCAGCCCCAGCGATTGCGCCGCCTCGATCTGGCCCCGGTCCACCGCTTGCAACCCCGCGCGGAACACCTCGGCCAGAAAGGCCGAATAGGCCAGCGTCAGTGCGATCACCGCCCGCCACAGCAGCGGAAAATCCCGCGTCCGCCATGGTTCGATGCCAAAGACCCCGGCCACCCAGTTGACGGCCATCACCAGCCCCGGCGCCGCAACGAAGGCGACATACAGCAGCAGCACGATGATCGGAATCCCGCGCATCACCTCGATGTAAAGCCGCGCCGCCTGCCGCAGGATGATGAACCCCGACATGCCCGCCAGCGCCAGCCCAAGCCCAAGCGCACAGGCCAGACCAAAGGCAATGACGGTGACATAAATCGTCGTCCACACGCCTTTGGCCAGAACCCGCAAGGCCTGCGAATAAAGGTCGCTTTGCCAGACCTGCCAGAACAGCCAAAGGCCGGTGACCGAAACGATCACCAGCCACCAGGGAAAATCCTCGGTCTGTTGCCTGCGGTCTGCCAAGGACGGGCGCTACTGGCCCATCTTGTAGTCAAGAAACCACGTCTTGTTCAGCGCGTCGATCGTGCCGTCGGCCTTCATGCTGGCAATCGCCGCATTGATCGGGGCGGCCAGATCGGAGCCCTTGGGAAAGATGAACCCGAAATCCTCGGTCCCCAGCTTGTCACCCACCATCTTCAGCCCGCCCGCCGACGCCTCGACATAGCCCGCGCCGGCCGTGCCATCGGTCAAGACCAGATCGACATCGCCCGCGCGCAGCGCCTCGACCGTCGCGCCAAAGGTCTCGAACAGCTTGATGCGCGGGTTCGCCTCGTTGCCGTCCAGCACCTCGTAGACGCCGACATAGAACGGCGTGGTGCCCGGCTGGGCCGCCATCAGCAGATCGGCATCGGCGGCAAAGCCGGCGGCATCCTTGAACCGCTCTTCATCGCCACGCACCATCATCACCATCTGGCTGGTCATGTAGCTGTCCGAGAAATCGACCATTTCCTTGCGGTCGTCGCGGATGGTGATGCCGGTCATTCCAATGTCGAACTGGCCTTCCGACACCGCCGGGATCATCGCATCCCACGAGATGCTCTCGTAGGCGACCACCGCGTTCAGCCGCTTGGCAATCTCGGCCATGGCATCGTATTCCCAGCCGACCGAGTCACCGGCCGCATCCTTGAACTGCAACGGCGGATAGGCATCCTCGGTCACCACGGTGATGGTGCGCCCGGCCAGATCGGGCACCTGGGCAAATGCGGCGGGTGCAAAGACGGCCAGTGCAAAGACGGGGGCGGCAAGCGTCACGGCCATCAGGCCAAGGGTAGCGGTCAGTTTCATCGGTCGGACTCCTGTCACAAATTCCCCGCAACAATGCCGTGGCCGCGCGTCCCGCGCAAGTGGGCCGGCAATCGGCGGGCCAACCGGCCGGTCCACCCGCTTTGCGCCCCAGCAGGCTTGAAAACCCGCTGTGGCATGTGGCGTGGTCATGGTCGCCGCGCGGGCGGTCCGATGCTGCGCGTTACCACGACGTTCGGGTGCGGCAGGACGACTGGGCCGATGCAGGGATCCGGTCGGTCAAGCTGATCGGCGATGCCGCAGCGCCCGCGCCCATCGTCTGGGCCACCTTTGCCGGTCACCGCCATGCGCGAACTTGTCATGCCGGACCCGGTCGATGCGCCGCTTGCGCCGCAAAGCGACCCGGCCCGCCGATGCGGAAAAGCCTTCGGCGCAGATCGGCAGGACCGGCGGATCATCCGGTGGACGCGGGCAGAAAGCCGGGTCGCGCAGGCATGATTGCGGGGGCATCGGCCCCGCGGCGGATGCGTTTGCGGAACACGCCGGGGCTTTCGCCAAACCGCTGGACGAACGCCTCGTAGAACCGCGACGACGAGCCGAAGCCCGCGCCAAAGACGATCTCGGCAATCGAGCGGTCGGTCGAGATCAGCAGCGACCGGGCTATGTCAAGCCGGTGGCGGGTGATGGCCTGATTGATCGTATCGCCGACCGACCGGCGGAACAGGGTCATCGCATAGTTCGGATGCAGCGGGGTCGCCGCCGCGACCTCTTCGGCCGAGATCGGTTCATGCGCCCGCTCTGCGATGAAGCGCAGCATCCGCTCGACATGGTCGATGCGGGCGGCATCGTGGGGGGCAAGGCTTGGAATGGCCGAGGCATCCTCGCGCAGGTCGCGCCAGCCATCGCGCTGGATGCGCAGCACCCGCGCCGTCAACTCGTTGCGCACGATTTCGGTCAGGCCGGGATCGCCCGAAAGCAGCTCCTCGCGCCAGCGCAGGAATATGTCGCTGTCCCAGCCGGTCAGATGTGTCGCCTCGATCACCGCGCCGCGGAACACGGCATCGCGAAACCGCGACAGGGCCGGCAGGCCAAGAAACACCGACATCGGCACATAAAGGCAGACAAAGCGCGTCGGGTCCTGCCGGTCTGTCACCTGATGCGGCACCATGCCCCAGAACAGGCACAGCCGCCCGGCATCCACCGTCAGTTCGCGCCCGTCGAACCAGTAGGTCATCGCGCCGTCCAGCACGAAGTTCAACTCGATCTGGCTGTGCATGTGCGGCCCGGGCATCCGCTGCACCGAGAGCGATTCGCCGGCGCAAAAGCTGTGGTCGCCGAAAACGACCAGCGGGTGACGCGGATCGAACTCGGGGTGGGCGGGAACGGATTCGTCCTGCTTGCGGGGCGCGTTGATCTGCTGGGCCATGGCGATCTTAGAATCCCGGAATGTTTCCTTGGGCAGACGGTAGAAGCTGCCCGATTTCCTGTCATCCTTTATCGTCGTGGCCTGACTGAGGAGATCATGGCGCACGCGCACCGGACACCGGTTTCAGGGAGGAAACCATGACGAAATTCAAAGCCCTCGCAAGGCTTGCCCTTGCGGCATTTCTGATGGGATCGACCGCGTTCGCGGGCGAGATCGTCATCAACTCGGACCATTCCGACCCCGCCCCCAAGAAAGCCATGGAAGAGCTGATCGCCGACTTCCAGACCAAGCACCCCGATATCACGGTCAAGTGGAACAACTTCGACCATGAGGGCTACAAGGCCGCGATCCGCAACTTTCTGACCGCCGATCCGCCGGATGTGGCGGCGTGGTATGCGGGCAACCGCATGGCGCCCTTTGTCGAGGCGGGTCTGTTCGAAGATGTCAGCGACGTCTGGGCCGCGAACGGTCTGGACGAACAGCTGAAATCCAGCGCCGCGTCGATGGACATCGACGGCAAGAAATGGGGCGTGCCCTATACCTACTACCAGTGGGGCATCTACTACCGCGCCGACATCTTTGCCGAGCAGGGCATCGAGGCGCCGAAAACCTGGGACGAGCTGCTGGCCGCCTGCGAAAAGCTGAAGGCCGCGGGGGTGACCCCCTTTGCCATCGGCACCAAGGCGCTCTGGCCGACCGGCGGCTGGTTCGACTACCTGAACCTGCGCGTCAACGGCTATGAGTTCCACATGGAACTGACCTCGGGCAAGGTCCCCTACACCGACCCGCGCGTCAAAGCCGTGTTCGACAAATGGGCCGAGTTGGTGAAACCCGGCTATTTTCTTGCCAACCACGCCGCGATCGACTGGCAGGATGCCGTCCCGCAAATGGTGCAGGGCAAGGCCGCCATGTATCTGATGGGCAACTTTGCGGTGGCCACGATGAAGGACGGCGGGCTGACCGAAGAGCAGATCGGCTTCATGCAGTTCCCCGAAATCACCCCCGGCGTGCCGATGGCCGAAGAGGCACCGACCGATACGTTCCACATCCCCTCGGGGGCAAAGAACAAGGACGATGCCAAGGTGTTCCTCGCCTATGTCGCCTCGCCCGAGGCGCAGGCCAAGATGAACGCGACGCTGGGCCAACTGCCGGTGAACAACCTGGCCGCAAAGCCTGACGACAAGTTCCTCGAAGCCGGCTTCAACATGCTGTCGAACGCCTATGCGCTGGCGCAGTTCTATGACCGTGACACCGATGCGGAAATGGCAAAGGCCGGGATGGAAGGCTTTCAGGAGTTCATGGTGAAGCCCGACGAGACCGACCGCATCCTCGAGCGGCTCGAAAAGACCCGGGCGAAGGTCTACGACTAGGCCGGGCTCCTCCCCGACCGCCGGGGCTGCCTTCGGGTGGCCCCGGCCCCTTGCCGCGCGCTGTCGTGCGCCCTGCCCGAGGTCCCCATGTCCGCAACGTCAAAACCCGCCGGCTTCTGGAAACGGAACCAGCTGAAGATCGCTCCTTGGGTCTTTCTTGCCCCGGGCGCGCTGATGTTCCTGATCTACGTGCTGATCCCCATCGTGCAGTCGGTCTGGATCAGCTTTCACGACTGGGACGGTCTTGGCGAAAGCGTGTGGATCGGGCTCGACAACTATGTCGAACTGCTGGACGACGACACCTTTTATGTCGCGCTGAAGAACAACATTATCTGGCTGGCGCTGTATCTGTTGGCGATCCCGATGGGTCTGGCGGCGGCGCTGTTACTGAACCAGTCGGTCTGGGGCATCCGGTTTTACAAGTCGCTGTTCTTCTTTCCGTTCGTCATCAGCCAGGTCGTTGTCGGCCTGATGTTCACCTGGTTCTATGCGCCGGATTTCGGTCTGTTCTCGCAGCTGCTGAAATGGCTGACCGGGTCCGAGATCGCCATTCTTGCGGACGAGCGGTTCGTCACCTACGGCATCATCGCCGCGGGGCTGTGGCCGCAGACGGCCTATTGCATGATCCTGTATCTGACCGGCCTGAACAACATGAACTCCGAGCAGATCGAGGCGGCGCGGATGGACAATGCCCGCGGCTGGCGGCTGTTGCGCCATGTGATCCTGCCGCAGTTGGCACCGGCGACCTTCATCGCCATGGTCGTGACCGTGATCGGCGCGCTGCGCAGCTTTGACCTTGTGTCGATCATGACGGCGGGCGGGCCCTACGGCACCAGCCAGGTGCTGAGCTATTTCATGTATGAGCAGGCGCTGTCGGAATACGGCTATCGGATGGGCTATGGCGCGGCCATCGCGGTGGTGCTGTTCCTGATCATGATGGTGTTCATCACGCTGTTCATCGTGCGGATGATCATGCAGGAAAGGAACCGCTGATGTTCCCGACCCCCATTCAAAAGGCCTCGGCAACGGTTCGCAGGGGTTATCAGGTGCTGCTGCCGGTGGCGCTGGTGATCTGGCTGATTCCGCTGATCGGCGTGGCCGTCACGTCGCTACGCCCGGCGTCTGACCTTGCGGCGGGCAACTACTTTGGCGTGCCCTCGGGGCTGGCCTTCGGGAACTATGTCACCGTGTTCCGCGACAGCCCGATCGGCTGGTATATCCTGAACTCGTTCAAGGTGACGGTGCCCACCGTTATCGGCGCGGTGGCGCTGTCCTGCCTGACCGGCTTTGCGCTGGCGGTCTACAACTTCCGCGCCAATCTGCTGGTGTTCTTTGCCTTTGTCGCGGGCAATTTCATTCCGTTCCAGATCCTGATGGTGCCGGTGCGCGACCTGACCCTGAAAGCGGGGCTGTATGACACGACGCTGGGACTCGTGCTGTTCCACGTCGCCTTCCAGACCGGGTTCTGCACGCTGTTCATGCGCAATTTCATCAAGGGTCTGCCCTTTGCCCTGATCGAAAGCGCCCGGGTCGAAGGTGTCAGCGAATGGCGCATCTTCTGCTATATCGTGGTGCCCCTGATGCGGCCGGCGATCGCGGCCCTGTCCGTGCTGGTGTTCACCTTTGTGTGGAACGACTATTTCTGGGCGACAGTTCTGGTGCAGGGCAGCCATGCGATGCCGGTCACCGCGGGGCTCTATTCGCTCAACGGGCAATGGGTGGCCGCCTGGCATCTGGTTTCGGCGGGCTCCATCGTCGCGGCGCTGCCGCCTGTGCTGATGTTTTTCCTCATGCAACGGCATTTCATTGCCGGTCTGACCCTTGGCGCCACCAAGGGCTGAGAACAAGGAGTTACCCATGGCCGAGGTCAGTCTCAGCAATGTCACCAAGCACTTTGGCGCAGTCAGCATCATCAAGGGTATCGACCTTGAGATTGCCGATGGCGAGTTCTGCGTCTTTGTCGGCCCTTCGGGCTGCGGCAAATCCACCCTGCTGCGCATGGTGGCGGGGCTGGAGGACATCTCCTCAGGCCAGTTGCGCATCGGTGGGCGCGACATGACGCGGGTCGGCCCGTCAGATCGCGGAGTGGCGATGGTGTTTCAAAGCTACGCTCTCTATCCGCACATGACGGTGGCCGAGAACGTCGGCTTTGGCCTGCGCATGACGGGCCATGACAAGGCCGATATCGCGGCGCGCACCGCGACGGCAGCAAAGATGCTGCAGCTGGATCAGTTGCTGGACCGCAAGCCGGGCCAGCTTTCGGGCGGGCAGCGCCAGCGCGTCGCCATCGGCCGGGCGATTGTGCGCAACCCGGAGGTGTTCCTGTTCGACGAGCCGCTGTCGAACCTGGATGCCGCACTGCGGGTGCAGATGCGGGGCGAGATTTCGCGCCTGCACAAGGACATCGGCGCCACGATGATCTATGTCACCCATGATCAGGTCGAGGCGATGACCATGGCTGACAAGATCGTGGTCCTGTCCGCGGGGCGGATCGAGCAGGTGGGCAGCCCGCTGGAGCTGTATCACCGGCCCAGGAACCTGTTTGTGGCGGGCTTCATCGGCAGTCCGAAGATGAATTTCCTGTCGGTCGAGACCCGCCCCGCCGCAGACGGCATCGAGGTGACACTGCCCGGCGGTGCGCTGTTGAAGTTGGCAGGCAAGCTGGCCAGCGCCGGCAAGATGACGCTGGGCCTGCGGCCCGAACATGCCAGCGCCACCGGGGCAGGCGACGCTGTGCTGCCGGCGCGGGTGCAACTGGCCGAACATCTGGGGTCAGAGACGCTGTTCTTCGTGACGCTGGCCAATGGGTCGGAAATGGCGGTCAAGGCCGATGGGCTTGCGCCCGAGCGGCCCGGCGATACCCTGCAGATCGGCTTTCCGGCGCGGGCGTGCCATCTGTTCGATGCGAATGGCGACGCCACACTGAACGGGGACCTGACACGCTGATGCTGGGGGTCTGCTATTATCCTGAACACTGGGACGAAACTCGCTGGGCCACCGACGCGCGCCGGATGCGCGACCTGGGCATCACTTTCGTCCGCATCGGCGAATTCGCCTGGTCGCGGATCGAGCCGCAGCGCGACCAGTTCGACTTTGGCTGGCTGGACCGCGCCATCGGGGTGCTGCACGCAGCGGGGCTGAAGATCGTGCTTGGCACCCCCACCGCCGCGCCGCCGAAATGGCTGGTCGACGACTGCCCCGATATCCTGGCCCATGACGAGCAGGGCCGCCTCCGCGGTTTCGGCTCGCGTCGCCATTACACAATGTCGTCGCAGACCTTTTGGCGCGAAACTGCACGGATCGTCGAGGCCATCGCCCGGCGCTATGGCGATCATCCGGGGCTGGTCGGCTGGCAGACCGACAACGAATACGGCTGCCACGACACCACCCTGTCCTGGGGTCCGCAAGACCTGCGCGCCTTCCGCGACTGGCTGCGGCTGCGCTACCAGTCCTGCGATCAGCTGAACGAGGCCTGGGGCGCGGTGTTCTGGTCGATGGAGGTCTCTGACTTCTCGCAGGTCACGCTTCCGAACATGACCGTGACGGAAGCCAACCCTGCGCAGCGCATGGATTTCTGGCGCTTCCATTCAGATCAGGTGGCGGGATACGACAAGATGCAGTGCGACCTGATCCGCGACCATTCGCCGGGGCGCTGGATCACCCACAACTTCATGGGGTTTGTGTCGGACTTTGACCATTTCGCAGTTGCCGAACACCTCGATCTGGCCTCATGGGACAGCTACCCGATTGGTTTCGTCGAGAAATTTCCCTTTACGGAGGACGAGCGCACGCGCTGGGCCGAAACGTCGCATCCCGATATTGCGGCATGGCACCATGACCTGTATCGCGGCGTCGGGCGCGGGCGGTTCTGGGTGATGGAGCAGCAGCCCGGCCCGGTGAACTGGGCACCGTGGAACCCGGTGCCAAAGCCCGGCATGGTGCGGCTGTGGACGTGGGAGGCGTTGGCCCATGGCGCCGAGGTGGTCAGCTATTTCCGCTGGCGACAGGCACCGTTTGCGCAGGAACAGTTCCATGCCGGGCTGAACCTGCCGGGGCAGGACGCGCTGTCGCCCGGCGGGCAAGAGGCGGCGCAGGTCGCGCGCGAGCTGGCAGCACTGCCGCCCCTGCCCGCGACGACCGGCGCGACGGTGGCCTTCGTGTTCGATTACCCCAGCTACTGGGCGACGACGATCCAGCCGCAGGGCAGGGATTTCCGGTATGAGGAACTGGTGTTCCGCTGGTATGAGGCGTTTCGCCGGCTGGGGCTGGACGTCGACGTGGTGGCGCCGGGGGCACCGCTGCAGGGCTATGCGCTGGTGGTGGTGCCGACGATGGTGCAGGTCACCGAGGCCGCGCGGGCGGCACTGGCCGGGGCCGATGGCGTGGTGCTGATCGGGCCGCGCGCCGGGTCGCGGGACCGGCATTTCGCCATTCCCGAAGGTTTGCCGCCGGGGCCGCTTTCGGGGCTGACCGGCACGCGGGTGGTTCAGGTCGCCTCGCTTCGGCCCGGTCTGTCACAGCCGGTGACGGGCGCGGTGGCAGGCTGCGTCGTCCGCTGGCGCGACCATGTCGATGCTGGATGGGTCGAGGCGGAGGGGGCAGAGGTGCTGGCGCGGTTCGCCGATGGCGGGGCGGCGCTAACCCGCAAGGGGGGCGTTCACACGTTGATGGGGTGGCCCGATGCGGGGCTGCTGCACAGTCTTGCGGCGCATGTGGCGGGGGCGGCCGGGCTAAAGACGCTGGTCCTGCCGCCGCAGGTCCGGCTCCGGCGGCGGGGCGACTGGTGGTGCTTTTTCAACTACGGCCCCGGCGACTGGCAGGTGCCTGCAGGCTTTGACTGTCTGCTGGGCGAGGCGGTGGTGCCGCCGCAGGGGCTGAGCATCGCGAGGCGGACCGAATGAGCCGCTGGCGGATCGACGTAGCCGGACAGACGCTGGCATTGGCCGGCACAGGCGGGGTGCCGCGGGTGATCTGGTGGGGCCCTGCCCTGCCAGGCGACGAGGACCTGGCCGAACTGGACCGCGCGCAGGCGTCGGACCTGACCGGCGGCATGCTGGACCGCCTGCCCGACCTGACACTGTGTCCGCTGCCCGCCGCCGACTGGCAGGGCCAGCCGGGGTTGGTGGTGGCCGAGGCGGATGGCCGCCCGCTGACCCCGCGCCTGCGATTTCTGCGGGCAGAGCAGGGGCCCGGCCTGTTGCGGCTGATCTCGGGCGGCGAGGGGCTGACGCTGACCCACAGCTTGCGCGCCCATCCGACCGGGGTGATCGCGCTGCAAAGCCTGCTCGAGGCGGATCGCCCGATCCGGCTGCACTGGCTGGCAGCGCCGGTGCTGCCGCTGCCACAGGCGGATGAAGAGATTCTGGATTTCTCGGGCAAATGGCTGGGGGAATTTCAGCTGGTCCGCAGCCTGTGGACCCCCGGCATCCGTCTGCGCGAGTCGCGGACCGGACGGTCTGGGCAGGAACATCCGCCTTGGGCGCTGTTTCCCGGACCGGGCTGCAGCCATACCCAAGGCGGCGCGCGGGGCCTGCATTATGCCTGGTCGGGCGGACACCGGATGCTGGCGGAAGAGCTGCCCGATGGCCGCAGGCAGGTGCAATTCGGCCATGCCAGCGGCGCGCATCTGTCGCCCGCGACCCGGTTTGAAACCGCCGAACTGCTCGCAGTTGCCTCGTCCGGCGGGCTGAACGGGCTCGCCCGCCAGTTTCAGCGCGACCTGCGCGACAGGGTGGTGCGCTGGCCAGACCCGGCCCGCCCGCGCCCGGTGCATTATAACTGCTGGGAGGCGGTCTATTTCGACCACGACCTTGCCACGCTGTCGGACATCGCGACCCGCGCCGCCGCCTTGGGTGCCGAGCGTTTCGTGCTGGATGACGGCTGGTTCGGACGGCGCGATAACGACACGTCCAGCCTGGGCGACTGGCAGGTGAACCGGCGAAAATGGCCGCAGGGCCTGCAGCCGCTGATCGACAAGGTCGAGTCGCTTGGCATGCGGTTTGGCCTGTGGGTCGAACCCGAGATGGTCAATGCCGACAGCAATCTGGCGCGGGCGCATCCCGACTGGATTCTCGGGCCGGCGGATCAGACCACGGGGCGCAACCAGCTGGTTCTGGACATCGGCCGGGCCGAGGTGCGCGCGCATCTGTTCGGCATGCTCGATGCGCTGCTGACGGCGCACCGGATCGACTGTCTGAAATGGGATCACAACCGGCTGCTGCCGGTGGTCGATGCGGCGCAGACCGAGGGGGTCTACGCGCTGCTGGACCGGCTGCGCGCGGCGCATCCCGGGGTCGAGATTGAAAGCTGCGCCGCGGGCGGCGGGCGGATCGACGCAGGGATTCTGGCGCGGACGCATCGCGTCTGGCTGTCGGATTGCGTCGACCCGGTGGAGCGACTTCGCATTCAGGCCGATGCGGCGCTGCTGTTGCCGGGCGCCATCGTCGGCAGCCATGTCGGTGCCGCCAAGGCGCATACGACAGGGCGCGTGCAGCCGATCGGCTTTCGCGCCCGGGTGGCGGCGCTGCGGCATTTCGGGTTCGAGATGGACCTGCGCGCGCTGACCGAGGCGGAGGCTGCGGTTCTGGCCGGGGTCACCCGCTGGTGGAAGGCGAACCGCGACTGGCTGATGCGGGCCGACATCCTGCGGCTGGACAGCGCCGATCCTGCGGTGGTGGCAGAGATGCATCTGGCAGAGGACGGCGCGCGCTTTCTGCTGGCCGCCGGAGTGGCGGGGATGAGCCGGCAGATCCTGCCGCGCCCGCTGTGCCTGACCGGGCTTGAACCGGAGGCGCGCTATGAGATGACGCTGCTGAACCCCGAGGATGCCCCGCGGCAGTCGCGCGGCATGGCCGCCCTGCAACACGGGCCGCTGGTGCTGTCAGGCCGGGCGCTGATGGACGGCGGGCTGCGCCTGCCGGTGGCCTGGCCCTCGACCCTGTGGATGGTGACAGGCCGGCTTACGTAGATCGGGCCGCCTGACGTGTCGCGCGGGCCTAGGCCTGCGCAAGGCCCCGACCTGCCACGCCTGCCTGATAGCGCGTCAGGTCGCGGGCAAGCGCTATGCCGACCGGCACGTCGGCGCGGGCGCAGAATTCGGCCCAGACGGCGGCAAACGGCAGGTCGCGGGCCTCTTCGCCAAGGATCAGGCGGCTGGTGTAATCCAGTGCGGCTTCGGCGGCTTTCAACTGCACCTGCGGCAGCAGCAAGGCGCGCAGCAGCGCCTTTTGCATGTTGCGCGTGCCGATCACCCAGGCGGCGGTCCGGCTGATCGTGGCATCGAAGAAATCGAGCCCGATCCGGGTTTTGCCCAGCAGATCGGCAAAGACCAGCTCCTGCGCCATTGCCAGCAGGTCGTCATTCAGCAAGATCACATGGTCGCTGTCCCACCGCACCGGGCGCGAGACGTGCAGCAGAATATCGTTGACGGACATCGCCACCGCCGAAAGCTTGTCGGCCACGTTTTCGGTCGGGTGGAAATGCCCCATGTCCAGACACAGCGCCGTGCCCTTGCGGATGGCATAGCCGAGGTAGAATTCGTGACTGCCGACAGTCATCGATTCCACGCCGATACCGAACAGCTTGGATTCGACGGCGTCAATCAGTTGCGTCCGGGCAAACGGTTCGGCCAGCATCGCGTCCAGCGACGATTCCAGCCGCTGACGGGCGGCCATGCGGTCAACCGGCGTGTCTTTCGACCCGTCGGGCACCCAGATGTTGTTGACCACCGGGCTGTTCAGCGCCGCCCCCATCTCTGCCGCAATCCGGCGCGAGCGGCGGCCATGTTCGATCCAGAACGCCCGGATCCCCGCATCGGGGTGCGACAGCGTCAGGTTGTCGTCGGCCTTGGCATGGGCAAAGAAGGTCGGGTTGAAATCGAGCCCCAAGCCCCGGTCGCGCGCCCAATCGACCCACGGGGTGAAATGGCGGTATTCGATGGCATCGCGGTCGGGGGTTTCGTCGGTATCGAGGTAAAAGGCGTGCAGGTTCAGACGGTGTCTGCCGGGGATCAGCGAATAGGCGAAATCGAGGTCGGCCCGCAGTTCGGCAGCATTGCGGGCCCGGCCCGGATGGTTGCCTGTGGCCTGAATGCCACCCCCCGCCGTGCCCGTGCGCCGCTCGAACCCGCCGACATCGTCGCCCTGCCAGCAATGCATCGAGATCGGAATGCCCGCCAGCCGCGTCATCGCGGCTTCGGCATCCACCCCCCAATCGGCAAATTCCGCCACGGCCGTCTGAAATGCGCTGTGTGTCATCCTGCTCTCCCTGATCCGGCTTCGGTGCGGGTCCGGCCCCGCGGTTGCAGTCGGTGCGGCCTAGCGGGTGAACGCCTCTTTGTTGCCCGCATCGACGTTCAGGATGTTGCCGGTCGACTTGGCCGTCAGGTCAGAGGCAAAGAAATACACCCCCTCGGCGATATCTTCGGGCAGAACCGACCGTTTCAGCAGTGACCGCTGGCGATACATCTCTTCCAGCCCGTCCTTGTCGGTCTTGTAGGTGCTGGCGCGCTGGTCCAGCCATTCGCCCGACCAGATCTTTGACCCGCGCAGCACGGCATCGGGGTTGACCACGTTGACGCGGATGCCCACCTCGGCCCCTTCCAGGGCCAGACAGCGCGCGAGATGAATCTCGGCAGCCTTGGCGGTGCAATAGGCGCTGGCGTTCGGGCTGGCGGCCAGACCGTTCTTTGACGCCACAAAGATCACGGACCCGCCCACGCCTTGCCTGCGCAACAGGCGAAACGCCTCGCGGCTGACAAGGAAATAGCCGGTGGACAGGATGTCCATATTCTTGTTCCACAGCGCGAGCGAGGTGTCCTCGATCGGCGCGGACGAGGCGATGCCGGCGTTGGACACCAGAATGTCGATGCCGCCGAACTCCACCGCCGCCAGCGCATACGTCGCCTGAACCTGCGCCTCGTCGGTCACGTTCATGACCACAGACCGCACGACATCAGAGCCGTAAGCCTTGGCCATGCCCGCCGCCACATCGGTGACCGCAGCCGCATCCACATCGGCCAGCAGCACGCAGGCCCCCTCGCGCAACAGCCGGTCCGCCGTGGCAGACCCGATGCCACCCGCGCCCCCGGTGACCAGCGCCACGCGGCCCGCCAGCGATTTCGGCTGTGGCAGGCGTTGCAGTTTCGCCTCTTCAAGCAGCCAGTATTCGATATCGAACGCCTCTTGTTCCGGCAGGCCCTGATACGTCGAAACCCCAGACGCGCCGCGCATCACGTTGATGGCGTTGACATAGAACTCGCCCGAAATCCGCGCGGTCGCCTTGTCCAGCGCAAAGGTCAGCATGCCGACGCCGGGCACCAGATAGACCACCGCATTTGGGTCGCGCAAGGCGGGGCTGTCCTCGTGCTTGCAGCGGTCATAGTAGGCGGCATAGCCTTCGCGGTAGGCCGCAATCGCGGGGGAAAGCGAGGCAACGGTTGCCTCGATATCCGGGTTGGCGGGGTCGAAATCCACCACCAGAGGGGCGATCTTTGTGCGCAGGAAATGATCGGGGCACGAGGTGCCCATCGGCGCCAGCGTGTCGAGCATTTGCGAGCCCACAAACTCCAGCACGTGGGGTCTGTCGTCGAAGTGGCCAACCTTGTGGCGGTCCTGCGAGATCAGCCCGCGAATCACCGGCATCAACCGGGCGGCCACCGTCCGGCGCGCGTCGGCGTCCAGGCTGGGCCGCTTTTGTCCGCCGAACGGTGCCACGCCCTCGGTGCGGCCGGCCAGCCAGGCGGCGGCGGTGTTGATAACCTCCAGCGTCGTCAGATAGCAGTCCTTGGCATCGTCGGCCCAGGTGAACAACCCGTGGCTTTCCAGCACCGCACCCCGCATGCCGGGGGTTTCCACCGCCAGCTTTTCCAGCCACAGACCCAGTTCATATCCCGGCTTTTTCCACGGCAACCAGCCGATATCCTTGCCGAAAATCTCTTCGGTCAGGGCGCGCGAATTCACCGAGGCGGCGATGGCGATGATGGCGTCCGAATGAACGTGATCGACATGCTTGCGCGGCACATAGGCGTGCAGCGGCGTGTCGATGCTGGCCACGCGGGGGTTCAGGTTGAAGGTGCAATGCGGCAGGTAGCCGACCATTTCATCCTCATGTGCCACACCGCGATACATGCCCTTCAGCGCCTGCAGCTTGTCCATGTAGAGCGTTGAAAAGCCGTCCATCTTGATGGACCCGATATCGCCGCCAGAGCCTTTGACCCACAGCACCTCGACCATGGCGCCCGTCAGGGGATCACGCTCCATCGCCTTGACCGACGTGTTGCCGCCGCCAAAGTTCGTCACCCGCTTGTCAGACCCCAGCAGGTTTGAGCGATACAGCAGCTTTTCCGCCTCTGTCATTCCCATGGCCCGGGCGTCATCCCACAGGTTTTCTAGCCGGTCTACAACGGCGGTCAGTGCGGCGGTCATGTGCGTCTCCTTCGCCCGGTGCGGCAAATGTGGCAAACCGGCCGCAAAAGTCAATCAGATACGATCACAACCAATCATGCTGCAATGCAGAATAACTTTCTGTGACTGAAAATGATTGACATTGAGCGTTTCGAGTGGAAGCTGAGGCTTGGGGGACCATCATGCACGAAAGCGAAAGACACAGGATCATACTGTCCGCCGTCGAAGGACGGCCGGTGATGACGGTTGCCGATCTGGTGTTCCTGACGGATTCGTCAGAGGCGACGATCCGCCGTGATATCGCGACGCTGCATGTTCAGAAAAAGCTGCGCCGGGTGCGGGGCGGGGCGGAATCCATTGCGCCGCCGCAGTTTGTCGGCATCAACGCCCGCCCGTTCAGCGTGAATGAAAACATCCGCCTGGCCGAAAAACGCGCCATCGCCCGTGCCGCAGTGGACCTGTGCGAGGACAACGAGGCGATCATCATCAACGGTGGCACCACCACCTTTCAGATGGTTCACCCGCTGACCACCAAGCGGCTGCAAGTGTTCACCAACAGCTTTCCCATCGCCGAACATCTGCTGAAGCACACAAAGAACACGGTCCTGCTGCCCGCCGGTGCGATCTACCGTGAGCAAAACATCATCCTGTCACCGTTCGACGAAGACGGCAGCCGCCACTTCTATGCCCGCCGAATCTTCATGGGCTGCCGTGGCCTTGGCCCGCTTGGGCTGATGGAGGGCGATCCGTTGCTGGTGCAGGCCGAACAAAAGCTGATCGGTCAGGCCGATGAACTGGTCGTGCTGGCCGACAGCACCAAGTTTGTCGCGCGATCGAGCCTGCTCTTGTGCCCGCTGTCGCGCATCCACACCGTCATCACCGATGACGGCATCACCGACCGCGACGCCGCGATGCTCGAGGCGGCGGACATCAGACTGATCGTCGCCCGGATCGGCGTGGCGGACAGACGGGAAGGCCGCTCGGGCAAGGCCTGAGTCGGAACTGCAATGCTCAATGGGAGGAAAACATGAGTATTCTGAAGAAGGCACTGACCACCGCCGCGTTGGCGACCATCCTGATGGCGCAGACGGCCGTGGCGGAAAACGTCAAGGTGGCGCTGGTCGTCAAGGCGCTTGGCATCGGTTTCTTTGAGGCTGCCAACAAGGGCGCCGAAGAGGCCGCCAAGGAACTCGGTGATGTGGAAATCATCTACACCGGCCCGACCGACACCACTGCCGAGGGCCAGATCGAAGTCATCAACGCCCTGATCGCCCAAGGCGTCACCGCGATTGCGGTTTCGGCCAATGACCCCGATGCGCTGGCCCCGACGCTGAAAAAGGCGATGGAGCGCGGCATCACCGTTATTTCGTGGGATTCGGGCGTGGCCAAGGAAGGCCGTCAGATGCACCTGAACCCGTCGTCCAGCGCGCTGATCGGCAATACGATCATCAAACTGGCCGCCGACCAGCTGCCCGAAGGCGGCGACGTGGCGATCCTGTCGGCCACCTCGACCTCGACCAACCAGAACATCTGGATCGAAGAGGCCAAAAAGGTGCTGCCGAACTATCCGGGCATCAACCTTGTCGCCACCGTTTACGGCGACGATCTGGCTGACAAGTCCTACCGCGAGGCACAGGGCCTTATCGCCACCTACCCGAACCTGAAGGCGATCATCGCACCGACGACGGTGGGCATTCTGGCCGCTTCGCAGGCGGTCACCGATGCCGGGCTGATTGGCAAGATCAACGTGACGGGGCTGGGTCTGCCGTCGGAAATGGCCGGCGCGGTTGAATCGGGTGCTACCAAGTCGTTCGCGATCTGGAACCCGATTGATCTGGGGTATGCAGCCACCATGCTGGCCTACAACATCAGCAAAGGCGCCACCACCGAGGCGGGCGCTTCGATTCCGATGGGCCGCATGGGCTCGGCGACGCTGGACGAAAACGGCGAGGCGGCCATGTCGGACCCCTTCACCTATGATGCCAGCAACATCGCCGAATTCAAGTCGGTGTTCTGATCTGACGCTGCAACGCATGGGTCCGGCGGGCACGCCTGCCGGACCACCCCCCATTCCGCCACAGGTCACGCCATGAACCCCGTTCTGTCGCTGCGCGACATTTCAAAATCATTTACGGGCGTCAAGGCACTGCAGGGCGTGCGGCTTGATCTTTACCCCGGCCGGGTGACGGCCCTTGTCGGTGAAAACGGCGCGGGCAAATCGACCATCGTCAAGGTGCTGACCGGCATCTACCAACCCGACGCGGGCACCATTGCCGTCGATGGCAGGGTGATCAGCTTTCCCACCCCCGACACCGCTGCACGGGCCGGGGTGACGGCGATCCATCAGGAAACCGTGCTGTTTGACGAGCTTTCGGTTGCCGAGAACATCTGGCTGGGCCATGCGCCGCGCAACCGGTTCGGCCTGATCGACCGCAAGGCGATGCGCAGCCGCGCGGTGGCCCTGCTGGCCAGCATCAACGCCGACCTGGACCCCGACATGATGCTGCGCGATCTGGGAATTGCCTCCAAGCACCTTGTGGCGATCGCCCGCGCCCTGTCGATCGACGCGCGGGTTGTCATCATGGACGAACCCACCGCCGCGCTGTCGCACAAGGAAATTCACGAGCTTTACGATCTGGTTGCGACGCTGAAGGCGCAAGGCAAGGCGATTTTGTTCATCAGCCACAAGTTCGATGAAATCTTTCGCATCGCCGACCACTATACGGTGTTCCGGGATGGCCAGTTTGTCGGCGAAGGCAAGATCGCGGATGTAAGCGAGAGCGAACTGGTGCAGATGATGGTGGGCCGCAGTGTCGACCAGATCTTTCCCAAGCGCAGCCGCAACATCGGGGCCGAGGTGTTGCGGGTCGCGGGATACAGCCACCCGACCGAATTCGACGACATCGGGTTTACCCTGCACAAGGGCGAGATTCTGGGCTTTTACGGCCTTGTCGGCGCGGGCCGGTCCGAGGTGATGCAGGCGCTGTTCGGCATCACCCGCCCGTCTAAGGGCGCGTGTCGCATTGACGGCACCATTGCCGTGCTGCGCACCACCGCCGACGCCATCGGGGCGGGCATCGTCTATGTGCCCGAAGATCGCGGCCGGCAGGGTGCGGTCAAGGGCTTGCCGATCTTTCAGAACGTCACCCTGCCTTCGCTTGGCCGCACCTCGCGGGCGGGCTTCCTGCAACTGGCCGAAGAGTTCAGGCTGGCGCGCCATTATACCCAGCGGTTGAACCTGCGCGCCGCCAGCCTTGATCAGGACGTTGGCCTGCTGTCTGGCGGCAATCAGCAAAAGGTGGTCATCGCCAAGTGGCTGGCCACCCGGCCCCGGGTGATCATCCTTGACGAGCCGACAAAGGGTATCGACATCGGATCCAAGGCTGCGGTGCACGAATTCATGGCCGAACTGGCCGCCGAGGGGCTGGCCGTCATCATGGTCAGCTCTGAAATCCCCGAGGTTCTGGGCATGTCCGACCGCGTCATCGTCATGCGCGAGGGCCGCATCGTGGCCGAAGTCAGCGGCGACGCCATGACCCCCGAAACCCTTGTCCGCGCCGCCGCCGGCATCGAGGAGGCTGCATGACCGCCCTGTTGAAATCGCGCGAGGCCTTGCTGGCGCTGGTGATCGTGGTGATGACCGCGGGCATCGCCCTGCGCTTTCCGGCCTTCATTGCCCCGGCCAATCTGGCGAATGTCTTCAACGACACCGCGCCGCTGATGATTCTTGCCTTGGGGCAGATGATGGTCATCCTGACCAAATGCATCGACCTGTCGGTGACAGCCACGCTGGCGCTGACCGGCATGGCGGCGGCGCTGCTGAACGGCGCGGGCGTGCCGCTGCCGCTGATCCTGCTGGCGGTGATCGCACTCGGCGCGGCTTTGGGCGCGATAAACGGGCTGCTGGTGTGGAAGGTCGGCATTCCGTCCATCGTGGTGACGCTGGGCACGATGACCATTTACCGCGGCGTGATCTTTCTGATGACCGACGGCAAATGGGTGAACGCGCACGAGATGACCGCCGGCTTCAAGGCGCTGCCAAGGGCCGTCTTTCTGGGCCTGCCGGTCATGAGTTGGATCGCCATTGCGCTGATAGCGATATTTGCCGTGGTGATGAGCCGCACCGCAATCGGGCGGGCTTTCTACGCGGTGGGCGGCAATCCGAATGCTGCGGTCTATATCGGCATCAACGTGGGCCGCACCCAGTTTATCGCCTTTGCCCTGAGCGGCGCCCTGGCCGGGCTGACCGGCTATCTCTGGGTCGCGCGGTATGCGGTGGCATACGTCGATGTGGCGTCGGGGTTCGAGTTGAACGTGGTGGCCGCCTGCGTGATCGGCGGCATTTCCATTGCCGGCGGCATCGGCTCCGTCACCGGGGTGATCCTTGGCGCGATTTTCCTTGGCATCATCGCCAATGCCCTGCCGGTCGTCGGTATCTCTCCGTTCTGGCAAATGGCGATTTCGGGGTCGGCGATCATTCTTGCCGTCGCCTTCAACGCGGCCCAGACCCGCCGACCAAGCCGCCTCATCCTGAAGCGGGCCGAAGCATGACCAGCACCCCTGCACCCGAACCCACCCGCCAGATGCCCGACCGCCTGCAGTCGCGCCTGAACCGCGCCGCCCGGTCGTGGGAGGCGCTGCTGCTGGTGGTGTTCGTTCTGGTCTTTGCCGCCAACGCCTTTGCCTCGCCGTATTTCCTGAACGTCTGGAATCTGTCGGACGCCACATTCAACTTTACCGAAAAGGCGATGATCGCCTTTGCGATGGCACTATTGATCATCGCCGGAGAGATCGACCTGTCGGTCGCCTCGATTGTCGCACTGGCATCGACTGCGATGGGCCTCGCGATGACCGCCGGGGCGGACATGCCGATGATCGTGGCCGCCGGGATTGCGACAGGGGTGGTCTGCGGCGCGGTCAACGGCGCGCTTGTGGCCGGAATGGGGCTGCCCTCGATCGTCGTGACCATCGGCACGATGAGCCTGTTTCGGGGGCTGTCCTACATTATTCTTGGCGATCAGGCCTTTACCGGCTACCCAAAATCGCTTGCCTTCTTT